>ENA-ORXT01000187-ORXT01000187.1-marine-metagenome-genome-assembly--contig:-NODE-187-length-104585-cov-5.952348_pt1 | contig 104585 bp, 90 predicted proteins | sample MGYA00237868_ERZ511482 | MGnify/ENA metagenome assembly ERZ511482 | reverse complement strand
CTTTATCGACGTTCTTAATGTCCAGTGCTTGGCGCACAAAACTGTTGGCTCCGTCACAACCCACCACATACTTGGCTTTTATATTTTGTTCAGTTAAGAAAATGTGTTCACTGCCAGTCTCAAATACACCAGTTTCCTTCATGAAGGATCTAATGTCATGAAAGTTATGATCCATAAGTGCCAGCTTCGACTGTAGTATTTTAGCTTGTTGATTGTTCAATTTGTGGAAGTGATTCGTTTTTTGACCCTCCTTCTCTATTGATACCAATTTGGGTTTCATAAAGAATAGAATGTCATTAGTGATCCATGTTGCTTTATCTCCACGCATGAGAAAATACTGAGATTCTTTTTTGCGATTGATGTATTCTTCTTTTGGTAAAGGTTTAGTCCTGACTGGATTTTCAGCTAATAGACATTTAGTCTCACACAGCATATATTCTAATTTAGCCCTTATGAGCTTTCTTGAATTATTTGAAGATTGTTTTGCGTTTAAATACTTTTTAATACGCTTTGGTATACAGGCACTTGGTATATTGTAATTATTCAAAATTTGACTGTAATCATAGTCAGAATCAGGAGTAATGTTTTGATCCCTAATGTCATTTAATAAGCGCACAAAATCTGATTTGAACTGTAAACATAAGTCCTTAAAAGAAGCCAAGCCATTTTCATTTTCACTTACAGTTGATTCTCCTTTTAGCAAATAAGCTAAATATTTTAGTAAGGATTGATCCAAGGTAAATTGGTGTTGCGTATTGTTAACTCTAAATTCAGGGGTAATGACAATCCTGGTTTCAGATTCTTCACTTTGAGCAATGACTGGAGGCCCTATACTTTCATCTTGAAAAACAAAGCCAATATATTTCCATGTTGAATACTCATGAATGCCATATTTTGGATAATATTGATACAAAGGGTAAGTATGTAAATTTTTAATTTCATTAATAATGGCTAGTTCCTCTTCACCAATATTGTAATTCACCTCATGATCTTTAGATCTTAATTCCTGATAATATTTATCATTTTCTCGGATATCTGATAAGTGATCAAAAGCATACAAGGTCTTGTGAATCTCTCTGATTTCTGATTTACCTTCAAATTGTTTGTGATAGGGCTTAGCATTAAAATTCTTTCCAATCAAGCACATCAATTGCAATCCTTCAAGTTTCCCACTGTATTCAAGGCATTGAAGTATTAAATAAGGAAATCTGTCATTGTATCTTTTCATGACGATTCCTTCTTCATCAATAGCTTTTTCTTTTGCACCATCAGTCAAATGATCATAGATGTAATTAGGCACTCGATTCAGCATATTCAAAATGTCAAGACCTAGAGCAAATTTTCTATCCATGCTAATGAGTTGCTCCTTAGGTGGTTTTGCATTGTAAATAGTCAGACTTCGCTTAACAAGTTTGTCCATAAATCCGATGTCATTGGGATACACTGTATCCAAAAAATCAGCAACCATTCTTCGTTCAAGAAATATGCTGATGAAAAAAACCAAACCAAATTCTGTTAATTTGTTCGCATTCTGTTTGCTATCAGGCCCTTTCCCTGCACTAAATATGACACCCTGTTTTTTTAATTTTTCATCGTTTAAATTTCTCTCTTTTTTAAATCTCTCTCTGACTTCATTTTTAGTGCTTTTATAGAGTTGTTTGAAGTCAGCTCTAAAATTGCAATAGTCTTGTTCATAGCAAGCATACTTTTCTCTGTTTAAATCCTCATGTAAAATCGCATCAAACATATAATCCTTGTACTCAGCTTTCACATGATCAAAGGGTATAAAAGAATCTTTCTTATCTCGTTCTTCCCGTCTGATATCGCACACCAAATCAATAAAGACATCTTTAGCAGAACTCGGAACATGAGCATTTGTATACAAATTCAGATTTACGACATTCTTGAGACTGTGACTGTAAAAGTTTCTAAGTTCGACCAGCTTTTGAATATAAACCACAAGCCTAAGTGCAAATCGTCTAGGATCTGTAATCGTTAATCCTTTGGAGAACCAAGGGAGCCACCTTGTGAGGTACTGTATAATTCTCTCTTTTTTCACCTCATTTCTTTTGCTAAATAGGACAGTAAACACTTGGGATTTGTACATCTCTTCTCTATTGTAATCCGGTACTGCCTGAAAGACATTTTCTTCTATCGTTTTGATAATACGATAGATATTATTCAGTGCTGTATTGACAAAGACTGAAATCTCAGCTTTGTTTGAGTGATTGGTAAAATAGGTCTTATGTCCTTTCTGTTGGTGGTTTGAAACTGGCATAGAGTAAATATTTTATAGTTGTAAAATGTATGTCTATTTCTTGTGAAATCCGTAGGTAAAATAATAATGCAAAGCTCCAAAAAGACTCTTCTGAAACATATTCTTAAATCGCTCCTTTATTGCAATTAAAATATAAATAAATACGACAATGATAAAGGAAGCAAGTGCATAATTTTCAGCAAGGAGAAGCCAAGCTGATATTATATAAATAATCGAAACTAAGGTTAAGATCCTTTTCTTCTTTAATTGTTTCTGCCAGCTCCTTAATTCTATCCGTAACTTCTAGCAAATTCAGCTTGTCCTTCGTTGGTGCATTTTTGTACAACTTATCCAGCTTCTTAATTTCATCATTTGAGAAACTTGGGGAAGCCAAAACTATGAGGTTTGTGATCATCGAATAGTCTTGGAACTTTTCAACCATCAATTCCATAAAGCTAAAAGCCTTTTTAAAATCTTCATCAAACAAATGCAACTTAACAGAAAGTATGATAGAATTCTTAGAAAGTCTATCCTTTGCTTTTAGGTCTTTCACCAGTTCGTGAAACAATGTGGTTTCTTCTAATTGATAAAGTTTTTGAAGAGCTTCAGAGATGGCGTCAATCTTAAGGGAATCAAGAAATTCATCGATTAATTTTGGCTCAAGATTTCTAAGATACATCAAGCATAGTAGATAGTTAACTCTTTCAGGTTCTTTAGACTCAATAATGGGAGCGTAAGCCTCGATGATGGCTGCACACTCCTCGCTTGATAAGCTAAAATCTTTTCTGATGGATCTAATGAGGTTTACTTCGCCAGGTGAATAATAAGAACGCGTGAGTAAAGTATATACTCCCTTGTTCAACTCCAGACGTAGCTCTGGCGCAATATTTTTTTCATATAGGGACTTTATACTTTCAATAAAATCCGTTTCTACTGGAAGTAATCTAGTTGGTGTAAATTTATAGTTCTTTTTTATGTAGGATATCTTATCCAGGACATGGAAAGAAATATACTTAGCCTCTCTATATTGTTTTAAAATTATACAGTCTTCAATTTGATTGGCAAGACTCTCAGCTAAACGATAAAAATCTCTTTTTTCTTTAGTCGTAAGATTCGGGTGCTTATAGTTCTTTGGTTTTATGGCTGCGTCAAGGAGATTTTTATATTTCTTGTCATTATTTTCAAGATCAATTTTATTAGCAAAATGAACTTTTAGTGCTAGCAAAAAGGAAGGATCTTTAGAAGCAAAGGTCTTTACAAACCTCTTTAGCTCCTCTGGATGTGATTTATCAAGAATGGAATTGACATTATATTTAGCTCTTTCTGCTTTTTGAGCTTCATTCTTGATTTTTTGTTTTTTTGCCTTGGCTTCCTTTTCAAGTTCTAAATCTCGAATTCTTAACAGGGCGACAATGATGTGCTCACAATCGCCATCGATTAAAAATTTGTGGCATTCACAAGTAAATTTTGGTTTTGGTGCCTTTAAATAGACCTCAACTTCAAGTTTTTTGTCTTCAACCTGCATTTCCAGGTGCCATAAGGTTCTACTAATCGGCCTGACTTTCTGGATTATATCAGGATTTTCGTATAATTCTTCTGCAATTCCCCAAAGTTTTTGGTCGGAATTCTGTTCTATATTTTCTAGTATCGCTCGCATTCTTATATTAACTAATAAATATAGTTATAATTTTGCAGCATACACGCAACAACAGGTAAATGAAAAATTTCTTTATTGTCAGACACGCAAAAAGCAGTTGGTCACAACATGGCTTGTCAGATATTGAACGCCCTTTAAATAAAAGAGGTAATCACGATGCGCCTAAAATGGCAGCCTATTTAAAAAATAACCTTGAGTTAACATTGGATTGGATAATTTCGAGCCCTGCTGTACGAGCAAGACAGACAGCGGGATACTTCTATGAAGTGTTCCAACCAAAAAATGATTTAGATATTCGAAGGGATATTTATCATGGGGGTATGGAAGATGTTGTTGATGTGCTCAGATCCATTGAATCTAAAGCACAGAATGTACTTCTAATAGGCCATAATCCCGATTTAACAATGCTGGTGAATTATTTAGGCAATTCAAATATTGAAAATATTCCTACCTGTAGTACGAGTCATTTTCAAACAAAGGTTGAGGAATGGAAGGAAATAAATTCGGAGAATGTAAAGTTAGTGAAGGTCTATTTACCTAAAAAGTTATTCTATTGAGAAATTTATTCTTTATTTTCTTTTTCATTAGTATCTATTCATGCACGAGCGAAAAGTCCGTTCCAAATGAAATACAACAAGAAGATATTCCTTTGATCAATCAGATTGCCGACCTATACTTTATGGATTTATGGTTGTCTAGAATTAAACCGAGTGATAAAGACAGCACGAGGATAGAATTAAGCGAGCAATTTTCTCAATTACATGGTCTAGAAATTGAAGAACTTAGAAGTAGTCTGAAGAATTTAGAAAGTGAACCTAAAAGGTATGGACTTATTATGGATAGTGTAATTTCTATTCTTAAAAGTATAGAATCGAAAGAAAAAGGTAAAAAGTGAACTTCATTTAAATTGCGATAATTTTTTATGATAGAAGGAGCAAAAATACTGATCGTAGATGATGAAGAAGATATTTTAGAATTGCTGAAATACAATCTTCAAAAAGAAGGAAGCATCGTTGAAACGGCCAAGAATGGAACAATTGGATTAAATAAAGTGGCAAGTTTTTCTCCAGATTTGATAATCCTGGATATTATGATGCCAGGCATTGATGGAGTTGAATTATGTAAGCAAATTCGAGAACAACCCAATACTGAGAATATTTTAATCTGTTTTTTAACAGCTCGTTCTGAGTCCTTTACTCAAATCAGTGCCTTAGACGCTGGGGGTGATGATTTCATAAATAAACCGATTAAGCCCAAGGTTTTAATCAGTCGCATAAAAGCAATTCTTCGAAGGCATCCAACCCTCAATCAGAGAGGCGGCAAAACTCAAAACTTTGGTGATATTGAAATAAACTTTGAAAATTATCAGGTCAAAATAAAGGGTGAAATTGTAAATCTGGCAAAAAAAGAATTTGAGTTACTCAAGCTTCTTACCTCTAAACCCGGGAAAGTTTTTGAAAGAAAAGAAATTCTAGCCCAAGTATGGGGGCTAAGTGTTATGGTAGGGGATAGAACTATTGACGTGCACGTCAGGAAATTAAGGGAAAAGATTGGAAGCAGTTATATTAAGACGATGAAAGGAGTAGGCTATAAATTTGATTTTTAATTCGATGTCTAAAAACATCACCATACGGCAGACAACATGGTATTTAACAGCCGCAGTTGCTGGACTAAATATTGTTCTATCTGTATTATTTTTGAGTTTCAGTCCAGTTTCACTGTCGAGTGGAAGTTCCTTGCTGAAATTTGCAGGATTCCAATTTGCCTCATTTCTTCTGATTTATCTAATCATAAGATACTTTCTAGAATCTTTTATTTCAAAAAAAATAAACTTTATCTACAAGTTGATAACTGAAAGGAAAGTTACTTCTGATCAAAGTTCATCAAAGAATAGAGTTGAAGTTACTTCCCTTGATGAAGTCCAAAATGAAGTATCTAAATGGGTTGAAAAAACCAACGATGAAATAAGTTCATTAAAATCTTTGGAGGACTATCGAAAACAATATGTGGGCGTAATTTCTCACGAACTTAAAACTCCAATATTCACAATTCAAGGATACATACATACCCTGATTGAAGGCGGTTTACACGATGAAAATATAAACTTAAAGTATTTGCACCGAGCAGCAAAAAATGTTGATCGTTTGCAGACCATCGTCGATGATTTAGAATTAATTAATAAGCTTGAACACGATAAAAAGATTCTTCAAGAAACGGATTTCAATTTAGTAAAACTTGTCTATGAAGTTATTCAAGATCTTCACGGACAAGCCGAAGAAAAGAACATTGAAATAATACTCAACGAAGATCAGGAAATCGAAAGGATGGTAAATGCAGATATTGAATCCATTCGCCAGGTATTAATTAATTTGATTGCAAACTCTATCAAATATGGTGTTGAGAAAGGAAAAACGATGATAAATTTTCATGACATGGGTGAAAAAGTCATGATTGAAATCTCTGATGATGGGATAGGTATCGAGAAAGAGCACCTAAAACATCTGTATGATAGATTTTATAGAGTTGATCATAGTCGTTCAAGAGAGCAGGGTGGATCTGGTCTTGGGTTATCTATTGTGAAGCACATCATAGAGGCTCACCAACAAACAATAAATGTGCAGTCGACGCACGGAACTGGATCTACCTTCAGTTTTACTTTAAACAAGGTTTAGAACTTTCTTACTCCGCTAACAGCAAATTGTTATTTGACTTGACTGTTGGCCCAGGAATTTCAACTAGAATTGACATGATTCTTTCTTTCTCAAGATTGAATTCAGGCAATTGTTCTGATGGTAATGGATCAGCCGGCGGAAAGTTCTCTCTTAGGTGATTTATTTGTTTACCATTTTTCCAAAATCTAAAACAGACGTGATTTCCGGTTGCTAAGCCCGTTTTCCCTACATAACCGATGACCTGACCTTGCTTGACGCGGACGCCCTTTTTGATGCCTTTAGCAAAGCCAGACATGTGTAAGTATTGACTTTTATAAGTTTTATCATGACGTACCTTCACATATTTTCCGTTGTTTCTTGTGAAACCTGCTTTTTCAATTACACCATCTGAGACAGAGAATATTGGAGTTCCACCTGCCGCTGCATAATCAGTCCCTAAGTGCGGGATTCTTTTTTTCTTAATGGGGTGAAACCTAGAGTAGCTGAACCTAGAGGAAATTCTACTGTATTTTACTGGTGCTCTTAGAAACTGGCTTTTTGTTGGGTGACCTTTTAGATCATAGTGACCGCCATATCTTTCATTCTCGAAGTAGATGGCATAGTGATCCCCTCTATCATTGGTATATTTGGCGCCTAAAACATCGCCATGGCCTGCTTTTTTCCCGTCGACATAAAGTTCTTCGTATAAAAGATAAAATTTATCTCCTTTCTGGGTGTGATAAAAATCAACCGCTGAAGAAAGGGCATCTTCCATCTTATCTATCAGAACAGGTGATAATCCACTACTAATCATGGCGTCCCATAAGGAGCCTTCGATGATACCTGATGCCGTTTCAATGCATGTTTCTACCGGCTTAACAACTTTCTGAATGGTTGCCTTATCATTGAAAAAATATTGGACATAGCTGAACTTATCTGGCTCATACACAAGGCAGATTGGCTCGCCGCACTCATCATTTCTTACGAGTGTGTAATTGTGTCCAGCTTTGAAACTCCTAGTGCTGAATATATCCTTGCTATTATTTTCAACCTCTACAATCTTCTTAAAATTAATTCCTTCATATAACAGGATATCACTTAAATAGAGATTAGGTTCAATAGTGTACTTGTCAAAATGATATTTATCAGATTCGAATCCATATTGATGAGGGATTTCTTGAATCTCGGAAACAATAGTCTTTGATAAAGTATTAGAATTGAAACTTGACAGTGTAATAGATATAAATACTCCTAAAAACACTAAGACTAATGCATTAATTGCGTAGTTTTTCTGAATGCTCACTGGTTATATTGTTTTTTCAAGGAATGTGTAAGTCCTTAGCGCTAAGATAATCAATAATCATTCTAAACTTTTAAATTTTACCTGTAAATTCTAGTTAGATAATACATGTGGAAAAATTCTTACATTTCATGTTAAATGAAGAAAGCTTTAAAATTTGCGAAAGCACAGATAATGGGGGTCATCAATTGTACTCCAGATTCCTTTTATTCCGAATCAAGAAATACAAGTTTAAAATCCGCACTTGATCTTGTAGAACGAATGCTTCTTGAGGGGGTAGATATCATTGATGTAGGTGCTATGTCAAGCCGGCCAGGTGCTGAAATCATTGATGATTCAGACGAATGGCTTCGACTTAAGGAGGTACTTTTTGGTATTAGAAAAGCATACCCTGACTTGTTCATTTCAGTAGATACTTTCCACAGTTCGGTAGCTGAAAAAGCCCTCGATTTAGGAGTAGATATGGTGAATGATATTTCGGCAGGGAGCATAGACCCAAAGATCCTTGACACTGTATCTAAGTATGACGCTTATTACTGCTTAATGCACATGCAGAACAGTCCAGCCACGATGCAAGTTGCGCCCAATTATGAGAATGTAACCAAAGACATTTTTACATTTTTGAAAGTGATGCTTGAAAAGCTTTCTCAGAATGGAATTCACAAGGTTTTGATTGATCCAGGATTGGGTTTTGGAAAGTCAATAGACCACAATTACCAGCTCTTAAAGAATCTTGAAGTATTTAAGATTCTTGATAAACCAATCCTCGTTGGACTCAGCAGGAAATCAATGATCACTAAGCTATTGGATATTCAACCTGAAGATTCTTTGGCCGCGACTACAGCCTTGCATCTCTATGCCTTGCAGAAAGGCGCCAATATATTAAGGGTTCATGACGTCTTAGAAGCCAAACAAGCCATTGCTCTTTACAGTCAATTGGCCCTTTAAAAAATTAAGAATTCGTTAAATTCTTTTCTAATCTAATAGTTTGCGAACTTTGCAATGTTAGGTAAGTAACTAATACCTGTTTTGGAGAAAAAATCATCTTCTCGATTTTCAAAGTTGCTTCTATGGCTACTATGGACTTTGGCGATAATTATTTGCATTATGGCACTAGCAAGCTATGTCTTCTCCAGGCCTACATTTCAAAACTGGGCAGCAGATAAAATTTCAACCCGCCTGTCGGAAAGGTTAAATGTTAATATATCAATTGATAGCGTTTCACTTGATATTTATAGGGGCGTGAAAATCTGGGATGTTTCAATTCTGGAGCAAGAAGGCGATACTTTATTAATTGGATCACAACTAAGTAGTTCACTTGCCAATAATCTTTATAGTCTTATAAATAAGGAACTGTATTTGAATGATATCTATTTGAAGGATATTGTTATCAATGTAGATACCAAAGAAAATTCTGAATTCTCTAATTGGCAAAAGCTTTTTAAAGGTAATAATCAGAATGAAAGTTTTGATCAAGAAGGCCCTGCTGACGCAAATTCGTTTCTACTGCAACTAAATTCTATAGTCCTTGAAAATGTAAGCTACAAAAACAAGCATGCAAATTTTGAACAGAGCATATCCCTTGAATATGGAAAAATACTACTTGATTCACTAAATCTAGATTCCTTAATATTTCACAGTAAATACGTAGAATTTAAAAATCCAATCATTGAACTCTATACTTTTGCAAAATCAAATCGCAAAGACTCTGAGACTGAGGTTATAAATAATGATGCAAATGACCAAGTTCCAGGGACATTGAAAGCAGCCATCCCTAGTATTAAAATTGATGATTTAAGAATTATTAATGGCCAATTGTGGACTAAAAATCCATCTCATAAGCTTAGCAAAAGAGCCGTTGATTTTGAAAATATTAGAGTGGATAATCTCAACCTCGATTTGGAAGATGTTCATTTCAATGGAAATAAAAATTCGAGTTTTGTTTTAAATGGAATGTCTGGACTTTTAGATGAAAAAATTGATCTAAAAAATGTATCGTCTTCTTCATTTGCGCTCAGCGAAAAAGAAATAGTGATAGATGATTTTTATTTACTTACAGGTAACAGTTCCATAAAATCAGAAAATAATATCAAGTTCAGGTCTATTGAAGACTTTAAAAATTTTGAAGATCGGGTGATGTTAGATGTGCAATTTGAAAAGTCAATAATTTCAATCGAAGAGATCTCTTACCTAATTCCTGGTATAGCTGATTCAAAAATAATTAATCAAAATCTCAAAGAGCATTTTTATATTGATGGCCAATTGAAAGGTAGAGTAAATAACTTCTTTACCAAAGACTTGAAATTGAGGATATCGGATAAGGTATTATTTGATGGAAAAATCAGGGTTAGAAACATAACTGAACCAGAAAAATCCACCTTCAGTTTAGAGGTTGACAGATTGCAAACTTCAATGATCGCCTTGGCTGGAATTATCCCAAATTTTAGACCACCTGAAAATTTTTATAAATTAGGAGCCTTAGATTTTAATGGAAGATTTGATGGTTTGATTTTTAATTTTGTTGCTTATGGAAATCTTAAATCTGATGTAGGGAAGGTTGATCTTGATATGCAACTTGATTTAGAGGAAGGTAGAGATCGTGCAAAATATTCAGGACAAATCAACTTGCAGAAATTTGATCTTGCCCGGTGGAGTGATAATCCAGAGTTTGAGAAACTTACCCTAGAAGCCTCTGTAAAAAATGGATCAGGTTTGGTTTTAAATACGGCCAATGCAGACCTTAAGGCCTCTGTCAGAGATTTTAGTTTCAGAGGATACAAGTATAATGATTTGAACTTAAATGGCCGGTTAGAAAAAAATCAATTTGATGGTCAGTTTACATTAAAAGATCCTTCAGCTGATCTTGCTTTTGATGGTAATTTCCTATTGGTTGAGAATAAAATAATTGGTGATTTCACCACAGACATTAATACCCTAGATCTACACAAACTGAACTTGTCCAAGGATTCCATTTCTTTATCTTGTGAATTAGATGCAAGTATTGAGGGAACTAATATTGATGATTTCATTGGGCAGGCAACTTTTAAAGACCTAGAAATAATCAGGAATAATAAGCAGAGTATATTTAAGCAACTTGAAATCAGTTCGCAACCGAAAGGAAGTAATGGTAGAGATTTAAAAATTAATTCTGATTCATTTAATGGTGCCATGGAAGGTGAATTTAATTTAGCTTCTATGGGTGGCGATGTTAAAGCACTTCTTTATAAGAAATATCCGGAATGGGGTACATTTCTAGGTTGGAAAGAAACGTCAATAAGAAATAATCAAAACTTTAGTATTGATGTAAATATTATAGACGGAACAGCTCTGACGAATTTCTTTGAAAATAATGACCTTAAATTAAACAATCTAAAGGTGATCGGGAGCATTGATGCATCAGAAGGGTTTATAAATATTTCTACAAATTCAGACTCTCTATCCTATAAAAACTTTAAGCTTTTTGGATTTAACTCAATGATTAATTCCTCTTTCGATGACCTTCTTGTCACAACAGAATCAACAGACTTTTTTATTAATGGTACCGCATATAATGGAGTAGACATTGATGCAACCATGGAAGATGAAGTTGCTATCCTTGATTTTGATTCAGGCGATTTGATGGACACCATTGGACGGATACAAACATTGATAAAAGCGTTCCCACAAGGAGATGAGATTGTTATAAGAATGGAAGAAAAAGATTGGAAGATGCTAGGTACTAACTGGTCATTCAATCCCCGCAATTCTATAACTTTAGGCGAAAAAAAATTAAACATTGCTGAATTTGTTCTAACGGATGGAGAGAGAAGAATAGAGTTAAACAGTAGAAATGATGAAGACCTTATTTTCCATCTAGCAGATGTTGATATTTCTCTGATTAACCCAATCATTGATAATCCAAAGTTCAACTTCTTCGGTGAAAGCTTTGTGAATTTTCAAGTTCTTAAAATCTTTGATAAACCAAGCCTGCAGGGCAGTTTCGTGATACCCGAATTAGTGTTTAATGATGAACCATACGGTGCCTTAAATCTTTTGGTTGAGAATTTAGACAATAGACAAACTAAAATTGATTTAAACCTCATACGGTCAGAGGATGATCAGATGCTTGTTTTCGATGGAAATGTAAATAACGATGATCAAAGTATTGATGGTTTGCTTACTTGTGATAATTTTAAATTAAGCCTTTTTGAGCACCTTATTCCCAAAGGGATTTCAGAAACTGAAGGACATTTTGATTTAAGTTGCAAAGTAAAGGGAACCCTAAGTGAACCTAATATTTTGGGTAGAGCAATTATGAATGATGGAGCAGTAAGAATTGATTATTTAGGAAACAAAGTATTTTTCGATGAACAGGAAGTTCGAATTAATGAAAAAGTAATAGATGTTACGGGGGGGATTATAACAGATAGGCTTGGCAATAAGGCACTCCTTACTGGGGGTTTGTTCCATACCTATTTAACGAAAGGGATCATGGGTTTAAATATAAGTTCAAATCGTTTCTTGTTGTTAGATACAGATCGTCAAGATAATCCATCTTATTATGGAACTGGTATAGGTAGTGCGAATGTTGATTTCAGTGGCCCATTTGAATTGGCTTTAATTAATATAACAGCTACCACTGGATTCGGATCAAATCTTAGTATTCCAGTCCAATCGACCGTTGAAAATGTTGATGAAGGTTTCATAAAGTTTGTTGAATCAGGCACCTTACTACAGACTCAAGATTCTGTGTTCAAAGAGGAGGCAATCTTAGAAGGATCAAATATTGAAATGAACTTAACAATTACTCCCGAAGCTGTAGTGAACATAATCTTTGATGAAAAATTGAATGATGTTATTAAAGGTAGAGGAACTAGTAACCTTAGGATCAATATTGAACGGACAGGCGCTTTTGATATATTCGGGCAATACGTGATAGAAGAGGGAGACTACCTGTTTACCATGGGACTTCTATCTAAGCCATTCAAGGTAGAGCGAGGGGGCACAATCACCTGGACAGGTGATCCATTAAATGCAGCGCTAGATTTTGAAGCAAAATATTCTGGATTAAGAACCGGTGTAGATGTGTTCGTCGCTGAATATTTAACCTCAAGTCTTGATGATTTACAAGATGAGGCGAAGCGTAAAACAGAGGTAGCTTTGCTTTTGGATATCGGAGGCAATTTATATAATCCAGAAATTAATTTTGACATTGACTTTCCTGAATTGCAGGGAGAACTAAAGTCTTATACAGATAATAAAATGAGAACCCTTCGGGCTAATCCAACTGATTTAAATGACCAAGTAGCCGGACTTTTAATCTTCGGTAGTTTTCTGCCTAGCGATAATCCACTAAACTCAATAACTCAAAATAATCTTATTCAAACTGGTTATAATACCTTAAGTGAATTTGCAACCAATCAATTATCTTATTTATTATCTGGTTTGGTTGAGGAGGCCTTGATTGATAACGGACTTATTTCTGGACTTGACTTTGAAATTGGTTTTAGCAAGAACAATGATTATGCAATTAACAATGCAACAGTGCTTCCTGATGAGGTTGAAGTCATTATAAAGCCAAGGTTTAAAAATGAGCGATGGTCTGCCGATTTAGGTACTAATTATGTTCGTCAAGATGGATTAGGAACAGACGATTATGCCTATTATGACTTTGGCCTTGAATACTCCTTAACTAAGGATGGAAGACTTAAATTAAAGTTCTTTAGTCAGAATAATCTCGACATAGTTGAACGAGTCCGTGAAAACCAATTTGGTACCGGCATAAGATATCGAAAGGAATTTGGAACCTTAGCTGAATTCAAAGATGTCCTTAAAAAGCAAATCAGAACTGATCTAGACCTAGATAATAGAGGTAATTAAAGCTTACTTGTTTTATTTCTCAAAAAGTGATCTGCTAAAACTATTGCAGCCATGGCTTCGACGATTGGCACCGCTCTAGGAACAACACATGGATCATGTCTCCCTTTTCCAGTTACAATGGTGTCATTATGGTCTTGATCGATTGATTCTTGATCTTGCATGATCGTTGCCACTGGTTTAAAGGCAACTTTGAAATGAATCGGCATCCCATTACTTATCCCTCCTTGAATCCCTCCTGAATGGTTTGTTTTAGTTTTAATCGAACCTTTTTCATTTATAAATTGATCGTTGTGCTCTGATCCTTTCATTTTGGTCCCCTCAAATCCAGAGCCATATTCAAAGCCTTTACAGGCATTTATACTCAGCATTGCTTTTCCCAAATCAGCATGCAATTTATCAAATACGGGCTCTCCTAAACCAATCGGCATATTTTCTACCACGCATCGGATCACTCCACCGATCGTATCTCCCTGCTTCCGAATGTCCCTTATCAATTGTTCCATTTCAGTGGCTGTTTCAAGATCTGGGCATCTCACTGGATTTAACTCAATGTTATCTTTGTTTTTATTGTTGAGCTCACCTTCCCATTTTAATAATCCTACCTGATTTACATAAGCAGTGATGGAAATGCCTGATTTCTGCAAAAGCAATTTGGCTATTGCTCCAGCGGCAACTCTAGCTGCAGTTTCTCTAGCTGAAGATCTTCCTCCTCCACGATAGTCTCTGAGCCCATATTTTTCTTGATAGGTAAAATCCGCATGACTTGGCCTGAATTTTTCAGATATATGACTGTAGTCCTTAGATTTTTGATTTTTATTTTGGATTAACAGGCAGATCGGTGTACCAAGACTTACATTTTCAAAAACTCCAGAAAGAATTTCCACGGCATCGGGTTCCTTTCGTTGGGTAACAATTGCAGATTGACCAGGCCTCCTGCGTGAGAGTTCTTTATTAATAAAATCAACATCAATCTGCAGGCCAGCGGGACAACCATCAATTACAACTCCCAGAGCCTCACCATGAGATTCACCGAAAGTACTTATCCTAAATGCATTTCCAAAGCTATTTCCTTTCATCTAGACAAAGATATCTATTAAATTATACTCTCGCATTGCAAGGGATATCAAAGAAATCTAAGATTAGTTTTACTGGCTGAATGGTCTACACTTAAGAAAAAAACTTAATTTTATGTGCTATGGTAAATTACATTGCTGTCCTGGATTTTGGATCCCAATACACCCAGCTTATTGCACGAAGGGTACGTGAGCTTAACGTATACGCAGAGATTATACCCTACAATAGGGTCCCCGCACTCGATGATCCCTATTTAAAAGGCATAATTTTGTCTGGAAGTCCATTTAGCGTCACTGCTTCCAATGCTTTACATCCAGAGCTAGATAAAATGGTCAATAAAGTCCCGATTCTAGGTATATGCTATGGAGCCCAGTATATAACTCAATATTTTGGAGGAACAGTGGCTAAATCTGATAAACGAGAATATGGCCCCGCAGAACTAAGTTTGTCAGCAAGCTCCGACTTCCTAGATGGGTTCAATTCTAATACACAGATATGGATGTCCCATGGTGATAGTATTGTCACCCCTGCACCCAATTTTGATATCATTGCCAAAACTAAGGATATACCAGTTGCAGCTTTTGAAAGTAAAGCAGACGCTTTTGAATATCCCATACTTGGCGTACAGTTTCATCCTGAGGTAACCCATACTGTTGAAGGAAAGAAAATCCTTGAAAATTTTGTAGTAAAGTATTGTAAGTGCCCTCAAGACTGGAATTCTCAGTCTTTTATTGAAAAGACAGTCAAGGAGATAAAGGAACAGGTCGGAGACAAGAAAGTGATTATGGGACTTTCCGGTGGAGTAGACTCCTCAGTGGCGGCTGTTCTTATCCATCAAGCCATTGGCGATCAACTTACTTGCATATTCCTTAATAATGGACTGCTTAGAAAAAATGAATTTCAAGAAGTTATTGATTCTTATGACCACCTTGATTTACAACTGAAGGGAATTGATGCTTCTGAAGCTTTTTTATCGGAGTTGGAAGGTGTATCTGATCCAGAGCAAAAAAGAAAAATAATAGGCAGAGTTTTTATAGAAGTATTCTCCGCAGAAGCTGATAAAATCGCTGATGCAAATTTTTTAGGACAGGGAACGATTTACCCTGATGTGATTGAATCGCTTTCTGTCGTTGGCCCCTCAGTGACTATTAAATCTCATCACAACGTTGGAGGTTTACCAGACAAGTTAAACCTTGAATTGGTAGAGCCACTCCGTATGTTATTTAAAGATGAGGTGAGAAAAGTAGGCCGTACTTTAGGAATGCGGAAGGAGTTAATTGAAAGACATCCTTTCCCGGGGCCTGGACTTGCTATTCGAATATTAGGAGATATAACAAGAGATAAAGTAGCCCTGACCCAAGAGGCGGATGCAATATTTATAAATCACCTCAAAGACAGCGGATATTATGATAAGGTTTGGCAAGCTGGAGCAATATTATTACCTGTAAAATCCGTTGGAGTAATGGGTGATGAACGTACCTATGAACTTACTTGTGCCCTGCGAGCAGTTGTCTCTTTAGATGGGATGACCGCACAGTGGGCCGAACTACCACACAGTTTGCTCGCCAAAATATCAAATGATATAATTAATAAAGTAAAAGGGATAAACAGAGTTGTTTATGATATTAGTACAAAACCTCCATCTACCATTGAATGGGAATAAAATAACTTTTATTCTTGTTGTGATGTGCCTTCTTGTCGTCTCTTGTAAACCAAAACAAAAATTGGTAAATGACAGATCGACAAGAGTCATCACCAATAATACTACCAAGGCCAAGTCTAAGGTAGATACCATTCAATGGACAGAAGAAATCTTAGTAAACGAGATTTCTAAAATGACTGATCAGCCGGTTGAATTAAAAGATCAATATAAGATCGCTCTTTTTATACCATTCAATACAGGAAATTATAATTCCAATGATTTTGTAAAGCAAGGAAGCAGTGAAATTCGCTTTGCCAATTACTACAACGGTATTAAAATGGCCTTGGAAAATTTAAAGCAGGAAGGGGCTAACTTTTATGTCAATGTTTTTGATTCTGATTCTGAAAACTTTGAAGCTAAACTCAATCAATGCACTGACTACGATGTGGTCATTGGACCTTACAGTAGGAACAGATTGAAAACAGCTGCTGATTTTTGTAAAAAGAATGAAATTGTGAATATTTCGCCCTGGCAGGCAAGTTCAAAAATTACTTCTGATAATCCTTTTCATGTTCAATTAAGACCAAATCAAACAGATTACTATGAAGCCATCCTACAAGATGCAATAACTAAATATAGTGCCGAACAAATCTTTCTTCTGGGACGTCCTGACAAAACAGATCGAGGTAGAATAGGATATTTTCAAAAGATGGCGAGTGCCATGCAAAATTTGCCGAAAGGACAAAAACCATTAAATGAATATTCGATTGAACTTGACTCTTTAGATAATGAAGCCCTCACCTATGACAATATATTTATAGATGGTGATGTCAGCGTTTTTATTCTTCCACAGTGGTCAAGCGAAGATGAAGGATTTTTATATGACTGCTTACGAAAATTAGCGATAGAAAAAACAAATCACTCCGTAGTAGTTTATGGAATGCCAATTATGATTGATTCTGATAGAATTAGTTTTGATTACTTTCAGAATTTAAACATTAAGGTTGCTCGAGCCAAATGGGTTGATAGAACTGACCCAAAAGTTCAATCCTTTAGATCAAGTTATTTCCAAAGATTTAATGCACTTCCAGTGAGTGACGCTTTGGATGGATACGACATGATGCTTTACATAGGACGTAACCTAATCAAGGATGGGAAAACATTTCAATTTACCTTGGATCAAGACAGAGAACGATATCTTCAGACGGCATTTGATGTCCAGAAAGTGATGCAGGAAGGGGAGGAAAGATTAGACAATTTTAACAATATAAATTATTTCCAAAATCGACAGCTAGATATTATTTCTTTTGAAAGAGATCGATTAATCAGAAATTGACGATGATTCTAACGGAGGAAAGAGAAAAGAGATTTAAGGAGGTTATTGCAAGGCGGCAAAGGGATTTAACAATTATTCTTGAGAATGTACATGACCCACACAATATAGGTGCTGTACTCAGAACCTGCGATGCCGTCGGTATCCATGAAATCTATGTGCTATATACGGAAGAGCGATTAAGAAAGCTTAAAGTAAAGGAAGGTAAAAGTGCTTCTGGAGCGTCCAAATGGGTCAAAGTAAATTATTTTGAATCTAGAGAGTTGTGTTTTCAACAGATCCGAGCTAAATACAAGAATATCTACGCGACGCATTTATCAAAAGAAAGCGTCAGTCTTCATGAATTAAATCTTAATTCCTCTGTCGCATTATTATTCGGTAACGAACATGATGGCATCTCTCAGGATTCACTTAATCTCTGTGATGGTAATTATATCATCCCAATGTATGGCATGGTTCAAAGCTTGAATATTTCTGTCGCCTGTGCAGTATCCATTTATGAAGCACTAAGACAACGTGATTCAAATGATAAATACAAAAGGGAATTCGATGAAGAGAAAGTAGAACATAGCTCCCAATTTCAAGAATGGTATAATCGACAATTAAATCGATAATGGATCTAGGTGAAATCATAGAATACTGCGTTAAATTTCCAGGGAGCACAGAAGACTTTCCCTTTGATGATGTTACATTGACTTACAAGGTCATGGGTAAAGTTTTTATTTTAATACCGACCGCTTCTGAAGAATTGAGAATAAATTTAAAATGCAATCCAGAACATGCGATCGAATTGAGAGAGGAATATGCATCCATTATTCCTGGATTTCATATGAACAAAAAGCATTGGAATACGGTCATTCTTGATGAATCCATTTCGCGTAAACTACTTGAGAAAATGATTTCTCATTCCTATGAATTGGTTGTAAAATCCTTGACGAAAAGCCAAAAAATTGCGTTAGCAAAAATCACAGAATGACCTTTGACTACCTCATTATTGGACAAGGATTGGCTGGAACACTTCTCGCTTATTTTTTACAAAAAGAGAATAAAAGCGTTCATGTCATAGATAATGGTCATAAAAATAGCGCTTCGAAAATTGCTGCGGGTATTATTAATCCTATCACGGGACGAAGGTATGTAAAGAGCTGGAAGATAGATGAATTGATTCCTGCTTCGCTCAATACATATAAATCGATTGAGAAGGATTTGAGCCTTACTTTGCTGCATCAGCAGAACATCCTTCGAGTTATATTTGATAAAAAGGCACAGCGATATTGGGATGATTTGATACTCAAGGACAATGCATCAAATTATCTATGCAATGAAAAAGACCTTGCGCATTATAAAGATATCTTAAAACCCATTCATGACTTTGGTGAGTTAACTGGTTATCGAGTTAATCTTGAGTTACTTATAAGTGCTTACGCAAATGTACTATCAGAGAAACAAAAGTTGACCATTGAAAATTTCAATTATGAGCTGGTAGAAATTGGCAAGAGCCATATTGAGTATCAAGGGTTAAAAGCTAGGCATCTTATTTTCTGTGATGGTGCCCGTGCCATTCATAATCCATTCTTTAATTATCTACCATTTCAACCAGCGAAGGGTGAAGCCTTTAGAATTAAATTAAAAGATTTTAATGGTTCAAAAATACTAAGACACAAGCAATTTATTGTTCCTATGGACCATTCGATGTTCTGGTCTGGGGGAGGATATGAATGGGATCAATTAGATGAAATACCTACCAGTGAATTCAAAGATAAATGGTCAAATGATCTTAAAGATATGATAAATCTTAGTCCTGAAATTTTCGATCACAGAGCAGCGGTAAGACCTGCGGTAAAGGGTAGAAGACCGCTACTTGGTACACATCCAAAGTACAATAATTTGCACATTTTCAATGGATTAGGTACCAAAGGAGCTTCCTTAGCTCCTTACTTTGTCTTCCAGTTGATTGATCAATTATTGAATCAAAGACCCATCGACGAAGAGGTTAATATCGAGAGATTCAAAAGCTTATATATAGCCTAGTTTCATTTATAAAGTGTTGATTGTCATGGAGTACCGAGATATCATCAAGTTATTGATAGCCAAAGGACTTTTTTAACTATTATCATGACAACATTATACTATGTCAATTTCTTTCCTTATTTTTCGTCTGGACGTTCAAAACTGCTCTTTATAAATGAAAAATTCAAATTTCTTCCTTTCAGGTTTACTCTTCTTTTTACTCATTCCTAGCCTACATCATGCGCAATTATCAGATGGTTCATATGCACCAGATTTTGTGCTACCAGCGACTGATGGCGGTACCTATAGTTTATATGAATACTTAGATGATGGTAAGTCAGTGATCCTTGATTTCAGTGCTACTTGGTGTCCTCCTTGCTGGTCATACCACAATGGTGGAGACTTGGAAGATGTATACAATAATTTAGGGCCTGGAGGAACAGATCAGGCGATGGTATTTATGGTAGAGGCTGACGGTGATACTTCGGAGGATTGCATTTATGGTTTGCCTACATGTACTGGAGGAACCCTAGGCGATTGGACTGCTGGCGTAAATTACCCGATCCTTAATCCGAATTCAAGTGATGCTGATGGTGTTGCAAGCGACTATAACATAGGCTATTGGCCTACAGTATATGGAGTTGCTCCAAACGGACAAATTTATGAAATTGGTCAAGTTGGCTCAGGCACCTGGGAAAGTTACCTTGTTGGCTCTTTTCAGATGGTTTTATCAGACTATGAAGTCTTAGATAATGGTTGCGTATACGATATAGATTTAATTCCTGTGGGTGGTGATGGAGATATAGATTATCAATGGAGCAATGGTGCCACATCTGAAGATCTATTTGAGGTAATTCCAGGGGACTATTGGGTAACTATGACGGATGAGAATAATTTTGATTTTGTATTAGGACCTATCGAGGTAAATGGTTTTGCTCCTATAGATATTTACACAGTTGATGAATCACCCGTTATTTGCTATGGGGAATCTTCAGGATTTATAATGACAGAAGCCTTGGGTGGAAGCGGAGATTTCAATTATGACTGGAGCACGGGAGATACCGGTCCTGACTTAGTGGATTTAGTGGCTGACTCATATTCCCTAACCGTAACTGATAATACAACTGGATGCACAGAAGAATTTGTATTCTTTATTGATGAGCCAGAAGAAATAGAAGTTGAAACGATTATTTATGATGCTTTGTGTGGAAATGTTGGACAGGTTACTTTTGAAACAGATGGAGGTTCACCTCCTTTTGCTTTTATCTTTTTTGATTTTACAACGCCAAACCACGAGGTAACCCTTGACCCAGGCTATTACTTTGTCACAATAGAAGATTCCGAAGGCTGTCAAATAGTTGACGAATTTGAAATAACAGAAATTGCAGGTCCTGCTGTTTCAGCGAATGCTACGGGTACAGTCACGTGTTTAACTCCGGCAGTTGTCATAAGTAGTTATGGTTCCTCTACAGGATCTCAAATATCATATACTTGGTATGATGCAAGTACCAACATTGTAGGAGACGAACAAGATTTAATGGTGACGGCAGGAGGAACATATTCTTTGGTTGTTTATGATGCGGACTCTGGTTGTAGTTCTTCTGCAATGACAACTGTTGCGGAAGACTTGACGGTCCCTAACCTTTCAGTTGGCTATTCAAATGCCATAACCTGCTTAGCGCCTACTGCAGCCATTACCGGAACAAGCACCAATCCAAATATTAGCTATCAATGGTCAACTAGTAATGGCGTAATAGCTTCTGGTTTAACCTCAGCTACAGCAAGTGTAAGTACTGGCGGAAACTATATTTTGACCGCCACCGATCCCAGCAATGGTTGCTCTATAGCCATGGAGATTGTTGTGCCACAAGACACGACAATTCCAAATAGTACAATTTCAGGAAATACAAGTTTCTGTCAAGGAACTAGTACGACTCTATGTGTTCCCAACGATTCATTAGCAGTAGCAAGTTGGACCATAGATGGAATGCCTGGAGTGGTAGGAGATTGTATTACTGTTAGTTCAACAAGTACCGTCACGGTACAAGTGGCTACTTCAAATAATGGTTGTACTTCAAGTCAAACAGTTACGACCAGTCAAAATAACTTACCGACCGCAAGTGTTATCGGTGACAGCTCATTTTGTTCCGGTGGAGCAGCTAACATTTGCGCAAGCTTACAAGCAGGTGAAACAGCTCAATGGGTTTCCAATGGAATGGTTTTAAGTAACTCTGAATGTTTAAGTTTAGTAGAATCATTACAAGGAGAATTAATTGTAACAAATTCATTTGGCTGCTCCTCGTCTTCTCCTTTTTCAATCGAGGCTCTTTCTACACCAGACGCTAATATAAATGGTGATTTAGGGTTTTGTGATGGAGGATCTTCAACCCTATGTGTGAATCAAGCGGCCAACCAAACCTATCAATGGTACATTGACGGTCAAGCAGCTAGCACTGGAACCTGCATTGATGTTACAGAAGTGGGTGAGGTATCCGTTGAGGTAACCAATGTAAATGGATGTTTCAACTCAAATGCTGCCACCATACAGACCTTTGATAATCCAATGGCCACTATCGCTCAAGCCTCAATACTAGATTGCGACAATCCAAGTTCGGCGCTCAATCTGACGACAGATAATCCAGACAATGTAATCAGTTGGATTTCTCCGGATGGAGTTGTTTACAGTCAAGATGAAGATATCTCTGTTAGTTTGGGGGGTCTCTGGACAGCAATTGTTACCTCACCTAATGGTTGTATTTCTGAAGCCACTGTCGAAGTGGAACAAGATCCTGATTCTTTTGCAAATCCTGATTTCGCCCAAAGTAATGTTGATTTAGAAGTTAGTTTCCAAGATGCTTCAACTGGATTAAACATTGCCTCATATTCCTGGGATTTTGGCGATGGTAATACCTCTTCTGATCAAAACCCAACACATGTTTATACTGAAGTCGGAATTTATAATGTCTGTCTATCTGTAAGTAATAATTGCGGAGCCAATACCAGATGTAAAAACGTGGTAGCAGCTTTTCCAATACAAGTTACCGGATCTGTTTCAAATGTCACTTGTCATATGGGCTTTGATGGAAGTATAGGCATCCAAATAGAAGGAGGTATTCCGCCTTACGCTATCGAATGGATAGGCTTAGGTACTGGAAGTGGAATTGATGACCTAGCCTCCGGGACTTACCCAGTATTGATTACAGATGCATTCGGAGAAGTTTATGAATCAACCTACGAAATAACAGAACCTCAAGCAATCAGCATCGTTGCTGACATAGAAAACGCAACCAATGGAGCTTCTAATGGATCTATTGATCTAACAACTACAGGAGGAAATGGCGATTTCACTTATTCATGGGATAATGGAATGACCGGAGCAAATATTTCTGGGCTAGATCCAGGCCTATACACCGTAACTGCAATAGATAATATGGGTTGCCAATCTAGTGCTACTTTTGAAGTTTTAGCATCAACATATGTAGGTGAAATTGAAATAATAAACAGTTGGTCAATTTCTCCAAATCCAGTTTCTAATCTTCAGAATTATAAATTTAGCTTGAACGAGAGCGCAGATCTTTTAGTTGAATGGATTGATATTCAAGGCAGAGTTTTGATTTCAGAAAACCTTTCAGGAAAAGAAATAAATATCACAAAAGATGTAAGTCATCTTGATGTTGGAATATATTTCTTTAAAATTACGGTTGCTGGAAAATCGGCAACTCAAAGATTTATAAAGATTTAATAGATAAATTTAAAGTCAGTTGAGATCCAGGTCTCAACTGACTTAATTTCGTAAGTTCTTTGCCTTTCAAATAAGCCACCCTTGGATAACCACCTGTGTTCTGGCCATCATTTAACAAGATCACTAATTGTCCGTTCGGCAATAATTGAATAACTCCCGGAAACGTGCAAACACTTGCTTTAGGGAAATTTGTTTTTAAAATTAAATCATCTCCAATTAGATAAGCTCCAGTTCTGTCTGCATCTGGGGTTAAATGTGCCTCATACATCATGAGCTTCATCTTACTATCTTGACTCAAGCAATTCCAATCTGGCCCTCTTTGTATTTCTATAGAATCATTAACAAGTAATTGATGTTTAATCTTCTTTTTTGAATTTGGTCTACGGTCTGTTATTCCAAGATAAGATCGAAAGCCATATTTTGCAAAAGTTCCAGTAAGGACTTGATCCGACTTTACTTTAGTTGCTTTTCCTAAGGTCAGGCGTTTCAAATCAATGCACCATCCCATATCTGCTCCTGTGATTACAAGCCAACAGTCCTCTTTAAATTTAATGGTTGCTGCTCTAAGTGCCGTTTCAATTATCGTTGTGTCATCATCTAGGATTTCTAATACTTGCGTAGCTGAATTGACATCCATGGGGCCTCCTTTAGGGAAACCATGAAATAAATTCTTCGGTGGATTTAGATCAACAGTGGTGCAGTATTCTGCAAATTTTTCTATACTAAATAATTTATTCTTCAATGATGAACTTTATTTTTTGTTTGATTGAAGGAAGCGAATCCACAGATTGAAAGTCTTTAATCACAAAATTAGTTTGACCTATAATATTCCATCCCGCAGGCGCTGAAGAACCATAAATCCCTATATATTTTCCACCCAAAGCCAAGCTTCCAGCCATGACTTCTTTCCTTGGTAGTTCCATCCGTGGAATATGGTAGGGTGGCGCTAGTCCATTAAGATAAAGGAAGCCCGGTCGAAAACCATACATGCAAACAGTGAATTTTGATTTCAATAACATTTGCTTGAATTCTAATATAGTCTTCCCACTAATCTTTATGACTCGATCCCAGTCTAGGCCTTGATCGAGATTCACATGAACAGGAAATATTTTATTTTTGATCGAAGCCCAGCCTAGCTCAATGCCATCAAGAATATCCAATTTAAATCCATTAGAACCATAGATTAATATTTCAGATTCACTGGCTACGATGTTATCAATACTTGAAGTAAATTTAGCTTGAATCTTTTCGGCTAGGAGAGGAATAGATTTATTTTTATTCTTTGCTGTTTGCAAAAGCCATAGATGATCTTCTATATTTCTACAATGAAATTCAATCTTGTTAATCTTTATGGCTATCAAAAGAAGGTCTTTTTAATTTCCTTTAATATTTGTAGAGAATGGTCAGTATCGCTATGTACACATATGGAATCGCAGTCTAAGTTTATGCTTTTTCCTGCCATAACTTGCAGTAGATTTTTGTTGATTAAGGCGTCGCACTGGGCTATAATTTCTTTGAGATTTACAAGGACTGCTCCCGGAACTTTTCTTGGTAGCAATCTTCCTTGGGATGTATACTTTCTATCAGCAAAAGCTTCCCGAAGGTAAACTAAATTTAGATTCTTACATATCAGTTCTAAGGATGAATCCGGTGGCCCCATAACTTCAAAATCACCAAGGTCTTTTATTAAACTAGCGAAGATCAAAGCTAGTTCCGCTCGGTATGCCACATCATGATACAAGGCCCCATGTGCCTTTACGTAGGTCATTGGATAGGAATTTTGAGTGCAGGAAATCAACACTTTATTGATTTGTTCTGTAAGAGTTTCTTTTAATTCCTTAGGATCAATATTCATAGAAACTCTTCCAAAATTCACTTTATCTGGATACGATGGATGGGCCCCGATAAGAACTTTATTTTCCTTAGCTAAAAGAATACAACCTTTGATCATTTCATCGCCACCGGCATGTCCACCACAAGCTATATTGCAACGATGAATCAAGGGCATTATCTCGGCTTCTAAAGAGAGCGTAGGATCAATCTCCCCTAAATCACAATTTAGATCAGGCTTAGGAAAAGACACCATACAAGGTTTTAAAAGATAAAAGGAAGGTAACAAGCACTACCAATGATCCAAGAATATTTAGAATTCTTGAGTTTTTGTTCTCACCCATAATTTTCTCATCATTCAAAATGTAAAGAAGGAAGATAGCAATCACTGGAAGTAAAATCCCATTAGCTATCTGCGCAAATTTTATAATTAAAATTGGCTTAATCGAGGTGCTGGCTACAACTACACCGATAAGTAAAATACTAAACCAGACTAGTTTAAATTTATAGTCCTTAATATCTCCTTCCCATCGAAATAGTCCCTTTGCTGCATAGGCTGCTGCCAAAGGAGCAGTTATTGCGCTACTCAAGCCTGCTGCAAAGAACCCTATGGCCATAACGTAAGTTGCTGAAGATCCAAGCAGAGGTTCAAGTTGTAATGCAAAATCACTAATGCCATTAAATTCTGAGCTTTGATTAAAAACATTAGCCGCTGTTATAACTATGCAGCTTGAAACCAACCCTCCCAAAATTATAGCAATGGCATTTTCTATTCTTAAATCTTTTAATGCAGTAACATCGGTATATTTATTCTTAACTGTGGAGGCATGTAGGAATAAATTATAAGGCACAACCGTTGTTCCAATTAATCCAATGATTAAAAGTAATTGGTCGTTATCAAAGGTAGACGGGATCAAACCTTGGAATATCTTTGAAAGATCAGGTTTGGTAATTATTGCTGAAATGAGAAAGGAAATACTCATAACTAAAACCAAAAAAATTAAAAGTCTTTCCAGCCATTTATATGAGCCTTTATTTAATACAAATGCGGCAATAAGGCCTAGTATGATCGGCCAAAAATTAAAGCCCTCAACAATGAGATTAAGTCCCAATATAGCACCCGCAATATTGCCTGCTTCATAGGCTGCATTCCCGATCAGTATACCTGATATAGACAAAATAATCATAATGCTCTTGGGCAAGAATCCTAAGGATGATCTATTGATTGCTTCCCCAAGTCCTTCTTGACTAATCAGTCCCAGTCGCGCCGCCATTTCTTGCAAGATGATCGTGCAGAAAACTGAAAAGGCCAATACCCATAATAGTGAATAGGAGGTGGTAGACCCCGTCAACGAACAAAGTGTTATTGTTCCTGGGCCAATGAAGGCGGCAGTGACCAAAGTACTAGGTCCGAAAAATTTACGAAGTCCCATTATTGAATTTCTGACTTTGTTTTCAGGGCGTACAAGGCAAAGGATGCAAGCCAATGTTCCCCTGCATAATCTCCATCTTTGATTTTATCCAGTGAAAAATTCATGTGTTGTTCGGCAACATCATAGATTTTAAAATCCTTCCCTAATACTTGAAGTGCACCATAGATGCTCCAAGCCCTTGAAAAATTCAAACCATCTAGATGGACTAATTTTCCATCACTTCTATCACCGACTCTTCCCGGTTCCAATGCGAATTTATCCGTAAGAATATTGGGTAGAAATTTTTCAATCCAAAGTTTAAAATCGTCCCGGGATAATACTCGACGCATGAGGTTCATTTCTTCCAGACATGGACTGATGAAATCGTATCCGCTCGGCTCCCAACCAATTGGGCAACCAGCATCATTTTGATAAAATTCTACCGCGCGTTTTCTAATTATATTTTCTAATTCACGGTCCTTTAAGTTCATGGCATAATCCAAGGCGAATCCTAATCCAAAGGCTGTATTGGAATGCTCTCCAACTCGGATTGGGTATATTAATTTTGGTAAATATTCTTGGTAACCTGCAGAGATCAATTGACAAAGAGGAAAGATGTTATCATAAAGTTCTTTTCCTAATGGATCCTCCCAGGTGTATAATTCTTCCCCTAATTTAAGTAACCAGGCCCAACCATAAGTTCTTTCAAAACTCTTGGTATATTTATTCAAAGTAAAGTATTCAATTTCCTTCTGGATATTTTCACTTGATAGGTTCTTCTTTAATAATTGCCTTGCCACCTCATTTTTCTGCAAATCAGGGAAGTTTTTCAATAAATAGACGATGGACCAATGGCCATGAACCGCAGAATGCCAATCAAAACAGCCATAGAATGCCGGATGATGGATTTGTGGCATCTGTAGGTCGCTTTCTTTGGAGATGGTTAGGCCAGCTTTATATGGCAGTGGATTACCTATACATTTTAGTGGTAGTTCGATGAGTTTACCAGCTTGCTCCATACTCAAAAGTGGGACCTCTGTTACACTTGATTCTATGGTCGGGAGTTGGGTTTTGTCTGAATTTACATTTGCGCAAGCATGACAAAAAATGAGGCCTAAAAAAGTAAAGAAGAGCTTAAAATTCATATAATCTAAAGTAAACATTAATAAAAGAGATTTTAAATTATCCTCTGCTAATCCTTTAAATTTTATCTCTCATCGAAAATTGATGGAAACTGAAACGAATTTTCTTATTTATGCATTTAGAATATAAAAGTAATATGTCAGACTCAAATAGAACAGATAACGCTAATTCAATCATTAAGAATCACATGATATGGTCGATGGGCGCAGGATTCATCCCAGTACCTATTGCAGACTTTTTTGCAGTAAGTGCCATCCAACTAGATATGATCAGACAATTGTGCAAGCTTTATGACATAGATTTCAAGGAGACAGAGGGCAAAGCGATGATTACGGCCTTAACAGGGACGGGAATTGCTAGATTGGGAGCTAGAGCCGTTAAGTTTATTCCTGGGGTAGGTTCAGTGCTGGGAGGAGTTACACTGGCTGTGTTATCAGGAGGTGCTACTTATGGACTTGGTGAGGTTTTCAAAAAACACTTCGAGACCGGAGGAACATTTTTAGATTTTGATCCAAGTAGACTGAAGGCATACTATGATGAGAAATTTGAGAAAGGGAAAGAAATGGCAAAGGAGATGAGAGAAAGACAAGATAAGATTGTCAAAATGGGGGATGAAGCGGAAATAGTAGAAGAGCAAGCTAGGACGCCAAAATCTAGTGTGGATCAATTAAAGGCGGTTGCAGATATGATGCAGCAGGGTTTAATAACTAAGGAAGAATTTGAAACATTGAAGAAGAAAATCTTAGACGCCTAATGAAGAACCTACCCATTATTTCAACAACGGACATTCGGAAAATTTACACCATGGGGACTACAGAAGTGAAAGCTTTAAATGGCGTCTCCATCAGCATCAATAAGAACGAATACGTTGCTTTAATGGGCCCTTCTGGGAGTGGTAAATCAACACTGATGAATCTTCTAGGTTGTCTTGATACGCCTACCTCAGGGGAGTACGAACTGAATGAAAATTTTGTCAGTGACATGACTGATAGCGAACTTGCTGAGGTGAGAAATAAGGAAATAGGATTCGTCTTTCAGACTTTTAATTTGATGCCACGAATGTCTGCCCTAGATAATGTGGCCTTACCACTTGTTTATAACGGCACTAAAAAAAGTATAAGAGAAGATAAAGCAGAAGAAGTTTTAGGAATGGTGGGTCTAGGAGATCGGATTGATCATCGACCCAATGAATTATCAGGAGGACAGCGTCAACGGGTAGCCATTGCTAGAGCATTGGTAAACAATCCTTCTATTATTCTGGCAGATGAGCCCACCGGAAATCTTGATACCAAGACTTCTGTTGAAATAATGCAGATATTTGAAAAAATACACGCCGCAGGGAATACGGTCATTCTAGTGACCCATGAACCAGACATCTCTGAACACGCCCACCGGATCATTCGATTAAGGGATGGAGTAGTGGAATCGGATTTAATGAATGATAAAATTGTAAGTTTTGCAGATCGGAAACATGAGCTCTGATCTTTTCAGCCTTTCGGCAAATGTAAGGTCAGAAGTGTTAACTTTGTAGCCTAACCAGCCAAGAATACATTGAAAATTTATACTAAAACTGGAGACAAAGGAACCACAAGTTTACTCGGTGGTCAACGAGTGTCCAAAGACGACCTTAGGATCGAGTCCTACGGCACGATTGACGAGCTAAACAGTCATCTAGGCTTGCTTATCTCTCTTATAGATAACACCGAGCTTATAGAAGATCTCACGAAGATACAAGTACTTCTATTTAACATAGGCTCCTATCTCGCTTCCGAAGATGCCACCCATCCATCTTTACCAAATTTAAATGAAAGCATCGTGACTGACCTTGAAGTTGGAATCGATCACATGGAAGAGCGTCTAGAACCGATGAAGAGTTTCATTCTACCAAGTGGTAGTCAAGCGATATCTCAATGCCATGTCTGCAGGACTGTATGTAGACGAGCAGAAAGACGAATCATCGGGGCTGAACTCGAGGGTGAAAAAATTACACTAATCATCAAGATAGTCAACCGTTTATCTGATTATCTCTTTGTTTTAAGCCGTTTTATAGCCAAAGACCAAGGCGTAGCTGACGTTCCATGGGTTCCCGATCGAACCTGACTTTCTCAAATAAATTATATATTTGATTCATGACAGAAAAGTCAAATCACAGCTTTAGTTTCAAGAATTCCATTAAGTTTTTATTGATTGGGATATCAATATTTATCATCAGTCTTTTACTCCCGGGTAATAGGAACGGGATAAATGAGCTCGTTGTCGGTTCGGCATGGCAGGGGGATGATATTGTGAGTAATAAGGCCCTAACAATTGAGAAGAATCCAACTCAAATAAAAAAGTATAAGGCTGAAATAGAGCCCAAATACCACACACTTCTGCAGTACCAAGATGCAGATGTTCATGAAATTGGTTCGAAAGTATTTAAAGGTTCAGAAAAACGTCTAGCGAATGGCGTATTGATAAAAAAAATGATTTCTGATCTTTACAAAAAGCCAGTTAGACCTGATCTTACGGATGATGCTACCTATTATATCCTAGAAAATAATCAATTAGTAACTTTTAAAACAGAGAAAAGTCAATCTTTCACAGAATTGAAGGAACAATTTAGGCGAGACATGATTGGAAACTCATTTTATGATGATGGCCTTGAAGATTATTTAACACCTAACTACGTTCTAAATCCAGAATATCAAAATCAAGCGTTGGAGGCAGCACTGGCTGCTTATCTTCAAGAAACAGAGTCAATTGCTGAAGGTGAAGTTTTAATCAAGAATGGAGAAATATTAACCACCGACAAAAAACTAATTATTGATAGTTATTTGAATAGTAGTAATACGCTTTCTATTCTTTCGGGAATTGGGATACTTCAATACATTGGATATTTAATTCTTACCAGTTTAATAATAATCATTATGATTTTATTCCTTCGGGAATATTATCCTCATTTATATAATAGTGTTGGAGGAGTTGCTTTTGTACTTTTCTGGCCAGTAGTCTTTGGTATCATTATTTGGTTGGTTAAAGGAATTCCAGCCTTAAGTCCATTTATGATTCCATTCTGCGTAGTCCCAATTGTGGTAAACAATTTCTTTACTTCCAGATTGGCCTTATTTATTCACATCATAGTTGTACTTATTGCATCCTACCTAACTGGTTTAGGGTATGAGTTTACTTTTATTCAAATTCTTGCAGGAGTTGTGACCGTACTTTTGATTAAAGAAACTAGACATTTTAATAAATTCTTTATTGCTGTGGCCTTCATTCTTGTTACCTATGGTCTAGGCTTCTTAGGTATAAATTTAATTCAAGCGAGCAAAGAAGTGGTTTCCGACTTGCCTATTTTTGCTTGGCTATTAGTTAATGGTTTGTTGCTTCTAATTGCCTATCCATTGATCCCCTTGGTAGAACGATTGTTTGGTTTTACCTCAAGTATTAGTCTTGTTGAATTAACGGATATGAATAATCCACTACTCAAGGAATTGGCAACCAAAGCTCCTGGAACCTTGCAGCACTCGATGCAAGTAGCTAATCTAGCTGAAGCTGCTGCAGATGCCATAGGAGCAAATTCTGTATTAGTAAGAACTGCGGCCCTTTACCACGATATTGGAAAGCTGTCAAACCCCGCATATTTTATAGAGAACAATAGTGGAAACAATTTACATAATGAGCTAGACGATAATTTTGAAAGTGCCAGAATCATTATTGGACATGTTTCGGAAGGAGTTAAGATGGCTAAGAAAGCCAAGCTTCCTAAAGAGATAATCAAGATTATTGAGACTCATCATGGAGATACAAGGGTTGAATACTTTTATCAAAATCAAAAAACAGCAGAACCAGACAGAGAATTTGATGAGTCAATTTTCAGATATCCTGGGCCAAGGCCTACCACAAAGGAAGAATCAATTTTGGCAATAACCGATAGTATTGAAGCCGCGTGTAAAAGTTTAAAAAATCCTAATCATGAGGAACTGAATAATTTTGTAGATAAAATAGTTCAGGGTAAAATCGATCACAACCAATTAAGTAACTCAGAATTAAGCTTTGCAGAATTAGAAAAGGTAATTGAAGTAATAAAATCTATGCTATACAGCATCTATCATGTCAGAATTCAATACCCAGAAGAAAAAACAAAAGACTAAATTTTAGCCAGCTGATCTGTACTCAAAGATTTTGAAGTATATCTATCATAGATGCCAAAGATGATAAAGCTGAAAATCAAATCTCCTACTATTTGCAAACCTAAGAATGGTAAAGCAGCTAGATAACAGGCGATTAAACCTGCCAAGTCTTTTGAAAATGGTTCAGGCATCATCCAAAATCCAAAATTTGAAACTAGCCAAAACATGGTTGAAGCGATAATTGTAATCATCGCTATCTTTTTGGTTGATCTTTTCTTTAAAGCCACCATACCTAGAATTACGACCAGTGCAAATCCTAAATATGTGTAGTTCATGAACTCTGCCCAAAATATTAATCCTTCATCAGCACCTAGGTAAACTCTGCCGACGGTATTATTTATAAAGAAATCACTGGCATAAAGTAGTACTAAAGGTACTGCCAGCGCAAGAATACGCGAACCTAAGATCGCTCCTGCAAATAAAGAGGCAGCAGTAACTGCAGTCATATTTGGAGGATGTGGTAATAGTCGCGAACATATACCTACTACGACTAAACCAATAAATAAGATTCCTTGCTTTTTACTCATGATCATATATTTTACATTGCAAAGCTAAATAATTAAATAAAATTACAAATGAATTCTGTGGAGAGCTCAAGACTAATTATTAGAAAAGCAAAATCAGATGAAAATGAGCGTATTTTGGAGATTTTCACGGATGTAACCGACTGGTTGCAATCAAAAGGAATAAATCAATGGGATTATTCTTATCCAAATCTAGCGATAATAGAAAGAGATATAGCATCTCAAAATACCTGGGTCAGCATCAGGGATAAGCATTTGGTCGGAACCATAACTTTAAATCAAGATTTTGACGAGCAGTATAGCCAAGTTTTATGGGAAAATAGAATTGAAGTAGAAGATGCTTGGTGTATTCACCGATTGGCCGTGGATCCAAAACATTTTTCCAATAAGATTGGGAAGAAGCTTTGTCTATTTGCAGAGGAATACATAAAAAAACAGGGAGGGACTGCCATTAGGCTTGATGCCTATTCAAAAAATCCAATCAGCAATTCAATGTATCAAAAATTAGGATATTTCTTAAGAGAAGGGAATTTGTATTTCCATAAGAACGAAATACCTTTTAATGCCTATGAAAAATTACTTTTACATTGAGAAATTAGAACAATGTATATTGAAGTTGCCAGGCTAGGTAAGAATGAGTTGTTTAGATATGCAATAATGATGTTAATCATTGTAATTGCTTACAATATAGGGTCGCTGCCTATGATAGGTTTTCTTTTTGCTGCTATTCAAAATGATGAGAACCTAGGAGAATCGGACTTAACCAAATTCTCCGAAAATCCGGACTTTTCTTTATTTGGGATTGATCCTAATCTTGGCTTTTTGCTGTTATTATTAACCTTTGTTGCAGTTTTCATTGCTTTCTATTTTCTATTCCCGGTTATTCACAAAAGACCCTTCAAAACACTTATTACCTGGAAAGCCAAAATTGATTGGTCAAGAATACTTTTTGGTTTTGGTGTGTGGTTGCTGATTGGCTTATTACTGGAGGCTATATTTTTTGGGCTACACTCAGAGCACTACACCCTTAATTTCGACCTAAAAAGCTTTGTTCCTCTAGTTCTTATATCCTTGCTAATTTTACCGATACAAACATCTGTTGAAGAATTGATTTTTCGGGGATATCTGTTGCAGGGAATAACTATTGGGACTAATTCTAAAATTTACGCCCTAATTATAACCTCTATACTTTTCGGTGCCATTCACTCCATGAATCCTGAAATCCATAAATTTGGGTTCTTTACGATGCAACTATATTACATTGGGGCAGGCTTCTTTCTGGGGATTGTTACCTTGATGGATAATCGACTTGAACTAGCATTGGGAATTCATGCGGCTACAAATTTTCTTGGGGCTGTATTTGTCGGTTATGACGGCGCGGCGATTCAAACAAGTTCTTTATTTAAGACAAGTTATTTAAACCCTGTTCTTATGACCGCTGGTTTTTATCTTGGCGCCTGCATATTCCTTTTTATAGCCTTTAAGAGGTTCAATTGGAGAAGCTTTACAAAGCTCGATGCAACCATTAACAAAAATTCAATAAGTTAATATGAAACGAACAGTTTTAATGGTCATTGCCTTATTGCTTTTGTGCCTAATCGCTTGGTTTGGCTACCAAAAATCAAGTGAGAAAGGTAACTCTATAGATGTGAGTGATCGAGAGTTTGCCATAAGTGATCCAAGTGCGATTACTCGAATAACCTTCACCCAAAGAACTGGGCATAAGATTGATTTGCAGAAAAAAGGAAGTTTGTGGTTTGTTGGAGATGATCAAAAGAGGGTAAGTCCGAATATCATGAAAAATATTCTGAGGACACTGCAGGAGGTGCAGATTAAGTTCATACCTCCAAAGAAGCACACAAAAAAAATTATCAACGAGATTAATCGACTGGGTATTCAAGTAGATTTATACAATGGCGATGAGTTGCTAAAGAGTTACTTCGTAGGCACTAATGTGCAAGAAGGTGGAACCTATTATCTGATGCAAGGTAAGATACAACCTTACGTCATGGAACGGAAACTCGATGTGGGTGGTTTTAGAGATCTTTTCCATTATGAAGAATACGAACTTTATGATAAAAAGTTCATGAGTAATGATGTTACTAAAATTACTTCAGTGGAAGTCGATTATCCTAAAGACAAACCTAATTCCTTTAGAGTAAACAAGAATGAAGAAGGCGTATTCAGTGTTGATCCGTTGTATTCTACAACTAGGAGAGAGGCTACGATCATAGATCAAGGTAAGGTAAAAGCCTATCTGAATGGATTTGATACGATGTTTTCAGAAAGTAATGATAATGACAGTAAAATCATTGACAAGATCAAGGCCATTATCCCTTTTGCTGAAGTAAATATTTTCTTTGAAGATGGTACAGAGAAAAAATATAAATTCTATCCCGTTTCAGCATTTATTGGAACAGACGGGTCATTAAATACGATAGAAATTCTCAACCTTCATTATATTGAGCGATTCTTTGTTCTAACATATGAAGGAGATTTATACACATCACAAAAACAACTGATTAGGAAATTTTTTAGAGGATATTCTTACTTTCATCAATAATGAAGTTTAAGCTTTCAATTCTGACAATAATATTAAGCTGTTTGATTTGCATTCAATCAACGCAACCAGAATGGGGGTTTTATGGTCATCGTCTTATTAATAGGAAAGCCGTATTCACGCTCCCTCAAGATATTCTGCCATTTTATAAATACCACATTGAATTTATAACAGAACATGCTGTTGACCCTGATAAAAGAAGGTATGCAACCAAGTTTGAAGCCGTAAGACATTTCATAGATATAGACCATTGGGAAGTAGCACCATTTGATACTCTTCCTAGGCAATATGCACATGCAATGTTGAAGTATGGAGAACTGAGATCTATCAACGGTATAGATACCAGCATCTTAAGGCTTGCGCAATATGATCGACCTGATTTTATTAAAAGCTTCGAGGCAGATAGCTTAAGAAAGAAATACTACGAGCTTATACACCTAAACCGTTTTGATGACGAAATAATTTTAGATTGTAACGATTTTGATGACTTTGTTCAAATTCCTGGCGATTGCCAAAGCTTACAATTCGTAGATAAATTCAGCGAATATGGAATTCTTCCATACTTCCTGCCTGAGTATTATCAAAGATTAGTGAACGCATTCAAATCAAAAGACGTCAAACGGATTATCCAATATTCTTCAGACCTTGGACATTACATTGGTGATGCTCACGTGCCGTTACATACCACCGAAAACTATAACGGTCAACTTACAGATCAAGTAGGTATTCATGCCTTTTGGGAAAGCAGACTTCCCGAATTATTTGCCGCAGATTCGTATGACTTTTTTGTCGGAAAAGCAGAATACATTGAAAACATTTCAGAGTACATCTGGGAGGTGATTTTAGATAGTCATGATTTGTTGGATGAAGTCCTTGAATATGAAAAAGAACTGAGCCTGATATACCCATCCGACCAGCAATTCTGTTTTGAAAATAGATTAGAGAAAACGATTAGAACGCAATGTGAAAAATATTCTAAAGCCTATCACATAAGCCTTGATGGAATGGTGGAAACTAGAATGAGAGATGCTATACAATCCATAGGTTCTGTTTGGTTATCTGCATGGATTGATGCAGGTCAGCCGGATATAATCAAGAATTTGGATATTGCCTGGAATAAAGTTGATGAAAAGGAAAAAGAAGAACTAAACAATCTTTTTAAAGCTGGTCAAATAAAAGGAAGAAATCACGACAACTAAATGAAATCATCATTTAAACATACAACCACAGGAATCGTAGTTCGAGGTATGGCTATGGGCATGGCTGAAGTTATACCTGGAGTCTCTGGAGGTACCATAGCTTTCATCACTGGAATTTATGAACGCATACTTGATGCTATTAGTGGAGTTGGTCCCAAGATGAAAACAGTATGGGTAGAAGATGGATTCAAAGGATTATGGGGTTATTTTGATGGCACCTTTCTTTTAAAACTAGCCATAGGGATGCTCCTAGGAATTGTGTCAGGTGTACTCGGAGTAAGCTACTTAATAGAAAATCATGCGGAAGCTCTTTGGGCCTTTTTCTTTGGTTTAATAATAGCCTCAATCATTTATGTATTTAGAAAAATAGGCAAACCCAATTTCAAAATTTGGATCGCCTTTGTTTTAGGAACTGTAGTTGCCTATGTGATTACAGCGATGTACCCAATGCAGGGGAGTTCAAATTTAATATTTGTCTTTCTTGCTGGAATGATCGCTATCTGTGCTTTAATTCTTCCAGGGGTAAGTGGAAGCTTTATGCTACTGATTATGGGCATGTATAGTCTCATACTTAGCAGCTTTAGAAACTTATTGACAGAACCCAACACACAAGACTTTTTACTTTTGTTTGTATTTGGTCTTGGTTGCTTGGTAGGACTTCTCAGTTTTTCTAAAATTGTGTCAAAGTTCTACAAAACATATCCATCCATTACTCTTGCTACACTCGCTGGATTTATGTTAGGTTCTATCCACAAAATATGGCCATGGAGAAATCCATATCTAATCATGGACAAAGAGACCAATAAAATTGTTCCTGCCTTAGAACGATTTCCTGGTTTAGAAAACTGGGAACCAAAAGAGACCATAAAGGTTGTAATGGAAGTCAATGTATTCCCCTCCGAATATTACTCTGAGCCACACTTCTGGCCTGTCATCATTTCAGCGCTTATTGGATTTTCACTGGTAGGCGTTCTCACTTTTTCTTCAAAAAACTAAGTTAAACATCACTAACTGGCTTTAAATCCTATAGCCAAAAGTTTTCTACTTATTTTGTATAAGAATAAATTATCATATATAATTAGCTAGGAATCATATGATTTCATATATTTGTTTTGAATAATATATAAAATTATATAGGAAAATGAATTTTTCTCTCAATTTAAGAACTTACACTACACTCATCATTTGCTTATTCATGTTCACCGCTTTAAGTGGTCAAAAAGAACTGAAAAAAGCAGACAAGCAATTTCAATTAAAGGCTTATGAGCTCGCCATTGAAAATTACAAGTTACAGTTAGAAAAGGATGCAGATTGCATTCAATGCACCTACCAAATTGCAGAATCGTATCGGTTACTCAATCAGAATTTAGATGCTGCAATATGGTTTAGAAAATTAGAAGGTAAAAAGGATTTACCTCAACCTTACTACAAGCAATATGGGAAGGTGATGAAAAAAATGGGTCAGTATAATAAGGCTGAAGAACTTTTTGCCTCGTATGCTGAAGTAGACCCGATCACTTCAAACTACCTCATTTTAAGTTGTGGATATGCCAAAGATTTGCTCAGGTTAGAGCCTAAGTATGATATCTCCTTATATCCAGTATCAAGCTCTGCAGCCGACTATGGCCCTGCTGTGTTCAAGGATAAGATCATGTTTTCTTCTTTCAGAAATGATTTTATTAGAGCCAACAACAAGGTGAATGAAAGCGTAGTTAATTCACAAGGTGCTCAGTTATTTGTTGCCCCGCTTGGGAACGAGGCAAGAAAAAATCAAGTGACTCACTTGAGAAACGACCTTGAAGAAGATTATCAGATTGTAAGCATTTGCTACAGCAATAATTATAGTCAATGTGCTATTACAAAAAGTCAAGTGCAGCATGCATCTCTAGCCTATAATGAGGATGACAGCGAGATGGGAATTTATATGGCTAGTGTGGATGAATCGGGAGACTTCTATAACATCGTACCGTTTCCACACAACGAAGTTGGATATGCAACGGCCTTTGCAACCTTAAATGCAGCAGGTAATATCATGTACTTTTCCTCTAATAGACCTGGAGGAATGGGAGGCTATGATATATATGCAAGCTTCTATAAAAATGGAATGTGGACTTATCCAGATAATCTTGGCGCCACTATAAATACACCAGGCAATGAAATTACACCCTCATTTGATGGTGAAAATTTATTCTTAGCTTCAGATTATCACTTTGGACTCGGTGGATTTGATATGTTTACCAGTAAAGTTGTTGATGGTGAATGGATCAATCCAGAAAACCTTGGCAATGGAGTCAATAGTCCGGAAGATGATCTATTCGGTATTCAGCATCCAGATACTAAGGACTACTATATTTCTAGCAATAGATTAGGAGGAAAGGGAAACCACGATATTTATATCATGACAGATATTTCTGCCCCTAATGATAGGTTATCTGCAGTTGAGGAAGAAATTGCTCCTAGTGCTGTCAGTCTTCCTACGATTAAAGATAATGGCCCTGCGTTAAATAATACAGCAACGGTTTCTGAAACTACAACAACTAAAACAGTTCAAGCAGAAAATATTGTTGATAAGAAGATAGATGCAGAAGTAGATCTTAGCATGTATTCTGATGACAATCCTCCGCCAGCTGTAGTTCTTTCGGATGTAAAGCCTGCCATAGAGAATACTATTAATGAAAAGACAGCTGCCAAAGAAATGCAAGTGGCTAAGGTCATTGTTGATGAAGTGCCAGTGGCAAATGCTGCGAAGTTTGGAAGCGCAAATGTTTCTATGTCCATGGCTAAGAAAGTTTCATTTGGTGAAATTCTAACAACTGGAAAACCAATGTACTTTATTCAGTTAGCAGCATTCTTTAAGTCAGAAGCTAATGTTGTTGATTTTTCAAACCTTTCAGAATATGGTAATCTTTATAAGATTAGGGAATCCAACGCGACCAAAGTTAAATTGGGTTATTACTATGATGAGTATGAAGCAAAAAGAATTCTTTCTTTAGTCAGGAATATGGGCTACAAGGATGCTTTTATTTCACTGACGGCTATTGATACCAAGAACATGGAATTGGTTGTTACCTCTGGTGACAATTTCACTTATGAGAAAGGCACAACTACTTCAGCGGTTAATCAATACAAGGTACGACTGGCTTCATACTCTGATGCCTCTTGGTTTGAACTAGGTACGGTGGATGATTTGGGTACTATTGAACAATGGACGAAAGGAGACTGGACGATTTTTGTGCTCAGCGGTTATAGTAATTGGGAAAATGCAGAGACTGCAAGAATCAAAGCTGCTAACAGGGGTTATGTAGACGCCACGGTTGTTATGGACAATAATGGTGTGCTAGAAGCAATTAAAAGTAATTAAGAAATAATTATATAGATATATGAAGGATCATTCAATTTGAATGGTCCTTTTTTTATTTTAAGGAGTCAGAATTTGATGAATTAAAGCTAAGTTTGTACAAAGAGTAATAAACCAAATAAACCAATGATTCGATATCTTGATCTGGTGGAAGGCAAAATTGTTGATGTAGAGGATGGACAAGAATCACCTTGGGTACATATTTTTCCTCCTATTAATTCTGAGGAAGTTGAAACATTCGCTTCCGCAAATGGAATCCCTTCTGATTTTATAACAGATTCTCTAGATATTGATGAAAGATCAAGATATGAACGAGAAGATGAGGCCAATTATATTTTAATCAATACACCTATTCTTAAATCTGATGCTAAAGCAAATGAGGCGATCTATGTGACAATTCCTATTGGTCTAATTTTAAAGGAGAAACAAATCATTACTGTTTCTCAGGCCGAGAATCCAGTACTAGAAAAATTTCTTCATAATAGAGTAAAAGGATTCAATCCTACGGATATAAAGTTGTTTGTTTTAAAAATCTTTGAACTTAATGTTACCGCTTTTCTTGATTCCCTTAAGCGATTAAATTTGAAAAGAAATTTGATCGAGCAGGAATTATATAATTCAAGTAGAAATGAGGAGTTAAAGCAACTGTTAAGGATTGAAAAAAGTTTGGTATATTTTGTTAACTCATTATCGACTAATGACTTGTTGATGATGAAAATGAAAAGGACAGACTTTTTAAAAATTAGGGATGACGAAGACTATACTGACTTATTTGAGGATACCATCATTGATAACAGCCAGGCTTTAGAAATGTCCAATGTCTATACCAATATATTAAGTGGAACAATGGAGGCCTATGCTGCTATTGTTTCCAATAATCAAAACATGTTCATCCATCGATTGACGATTATTACCATCATTTTGATGGTCCCAACTTTGGTCGCAAGTTTCTATGGAATGAATCTTACGCATTTGCCATTGAGCGAAAATAAATATGCATTTTATATATTAATTTTTGCCTCAATTTTAATAGGTGTTTTACTTATTTGGTTCTTCAGAAAAAACCAAAGGCCTGAAAATTAAGGAGTTAGAAAAACGCCAAAATTATATTACTTTTTCTTTTAATATATTGTCCAAAAGTTTTCCACACCTGTTGAAAACTCAAAAAACGTATTACGATTTTTTTTCATTTATTTGTGGTACCGATTTATTAATTGCGATACCGAGAAATTGAACTCCCATTTATCAAAATCTCATCTCTTTACTTATAAAAACCAAGCTAATTACTGATATGTTAAAACATATCCTTAAAGAGCTCGCTTACTTTAAAAGATAAATTAACCAACAGATAATAATTAAAACAAGACCAAAGTATTATGGAGAAGAAAGAACCACTTTTAGAAGAAAATCCAAACAGATTCGTACTATTTCCAATTAAACATGACGACATATGGTCTTTCTACAAAAAAGCGGAAGCTAGCTTCTGGACCGCAGAAGAGATTGACCTTCATCAGGATATTAATGACTGGGAGAATAAGCTCAACGATAATGAAAAGCACTTCATCAAGCATGTTTTAGCATTCTTTGCTGCGAGTGATGGTATTGTTAATGAAAATCTTGCTGAGAATATGGTGAGTGAAGTTCAATATACAGAAGCCAAGTTTTTCTATGGTTTTCAGATCATGATGGAAAACATCCATTCTGAAACTTACTCTCTATTAATAGACACCTACATAAAGGATAAAGAAGAAAAAGATTACCTGTTTAATGCCATTGAGCACATGGACTGTGTGAAAGAGAAAGCAGAGTGGGCTTTCAGATGGATTGATAATGGTTCTTTCGCAGAAAGACTTATAGCTTTTGCTGCAGTTGAAGGAATTTTCTTCTCTGGATCATTCTGTTCGATATTTTGGTTGAAGAAAAGAGGATTAATGCCTGGACTTAGTTTCTCTAATGAACTTATTTCAAGAGACGAAGGCATGCACTGTGATTTTGCCACCTTACTCTACAACCAGCACATTCAGAACAAACTACCAAAAGAAACGGTAGAAAATATGATTGTAAGTGCAGTTAATATTGAAAAAGAATTTGTAACAGACGCTCTTCCAGTAAAACTTATTGGAATGAACTCAGACATGATGTGTGAATACATTGAATATGTTGCAGATAGATTATTAGTATCCTTAGGTAACCCGAAAGTATACAATGCAGAAAATCCATTCCCATGGATGGACCTTATTTCTCTTCAAGGAAAAACCAACTTTTTTGAAAAGAGAGTAGGAGATTATCAAAAGGCTGGGGTAATGGCAGACCCTAAACACCAGTCCTTTGAGCTCGATGCCGATTTCTAGAGCATAGAATACCCGTTAAAACTCAATGCCGATTTATTAGAAATTACCATTACCAAAATTAACTAAATCGCCCCCGATGCAAGTAATTAAACGTTCCGGCAGACGTGAACCTGTCAGCTTCGATAAAATCGCAGCACGTACTAAAAAGCTATGTTATGGATTAGATGAAAATTTCATCGATAACATTGAAATTTCAAAAAAAGTAATTCAAGGGCTTTATGATGGAGTAACAACCTCTGAACTTGATAATCTTGCAGCAGAAACTGCTGCAACTATGACTACAATACATCCTGAATATGCAGTTTTAGCTGCAAGAATTGCAGTTTCTAATCTGCATAAAAATACGCAGAAGTCTTTTAGTAAAGTTATGCACAGCCTACATCAATACATCGATCCTAAAACTGGGACTTCAGCTGGATTGATTAGTGACGATCTAATTAAAGTACTAGACGCCAACAAAGATCTAATTGATTCTTCAATTATCTATGATAGAGATTATGACTTTGACTATTTCGGTTTTAAAACTTTAGAGAGATCTTACCTTCTAAGAGCCGATGGTAAAGTTGTCGAAAGACCGCAACATTTGATCATGCGTGCCGCTTTAGGTATCCATGGAGAAAATATAGAAGCTGCTATCAAGACTTATAATCTAATGTCTGAAAAGTGGTTTACACATGCAACTCCTACCTTATTCAATGCTGGGACACCAAAACCTCAATTGTCCTCTTGCTTCCTTTTGACTGCCTCAGAAGATAGCATCTCAGGTATATTCGATACCTTAACGCAATGCGCAAAAATTAGCCAATCAGCTGGCGGTATTGGACTTAGCATTCATAATATACGAGCAAAGGGTTCATATATCAAAGGAACGGGGGGAACTTCAAATGGTATCGTCCCAATGCTCAAAGTATTTAATGATACCGCTAGATATGTTGACCAAGGAGGAGGAAAAAGAAAAGGAGCCTTTGCTATTTACTTAGAGCCTTGGCATGCAGACATTGAAGACTTTCTTGATTTGAAAAAGAATCACGGAAAGGAAGAAATGAGAGCTAGGGACTTATTCTATGCCATGTGGATATCTGATCTTTTTATGAGAAGAGTTGAAGAGGATGGTCAATGGACTTTATTCTGTCCAAACGAAGCACCAAACTTAGAGAATACCTATGGTGGTGAATTTGAAGCATTGTATCACAAATACGAAGAAGAAGGGAAGGGCAGAAAAGTAATGAAGGCTAGAGACCTTTGGACAAAGATATTAGACTCCCAAACAGAAACCGGAACACCCTACATTCTTTATAAAGATGCAGCTAACAAGAAATCTAATCAAAAGAATCTTGGAACCATAAAGAGTAGTAACCTTTGTACAGAAATTATGGAGTATACCGCACCTGATGAGGTTGCTGTATGTAATCTAGCTTCTATAGCTCTGAACAAATTTGTAGATGATAAAGAATTTAATTTTCAAAAGCTATATGAAATCACTAGAGTTGTTACAAGAAATCTCAACAAGGTAATTGACATAAATTATTACCCTGTAGAGCAAGCAAGAAACTCTAACATGAGACACAGGCCAATAGGAATTGGTGTACAAGGTCTAGCAGATGCTTTCTTATTGATGCGTTTTCCCTTTGATAGCCCAGAGGCTAAGCAACTTAATAAAGACATCTTTGAAACCATTTACTTTGCTGCATTAACTGAATCTTGTCTTCTAGCAGAGGAAGAGGGTTCATACCAAACCTATGAAGGTTCTCCAGTAAGTCAAGGAATTCTACAGTATGATATGTGGGGAGTAACTCCTTCGGATAGATGGGACTGGGCTTCGCTGAAGGCTGATATTAAGAAAAACGGCGTTAGAAACAGTTTACTTGTTGCACCAATGCCAACGGCAAGTACGTCTCAAATACTTGGAAACAACGAATGCTTTGAACCGTATACTTCTAATATTTATTCCAGAAGAACATTATCAGGAGAATACATTATCGTTAACCAGCACCTGTTGAAAGATCTAATCCATTTAGGTTTATGGAACACCGAGATGAAGGAACAATTGATGGCTGCCAATGGGTCTGTAGCCAACATTGAAGGCATCCCGGAAGATATAAAGACTCTTTATAAAACTGTTTGGGAGATTAGCATGAAGACTATTATAGATATGTCAGCCGATAGAGGGGCATTCATTTGTCAAAGTCAAAGTTTAAATCTATTTTTAGAAAATCCTAGCATAGGAAAGCTAACCTCAATGCACTTTTACGCATGGAAAGCTGGACTGAAAACGGGAATGTACTACCTAAGATCGAAAGCTGCAGTAGATCCAATTAAATTTACTCTGAGTGCAAAGCACCAAAAGAAATATGTTGGAACTCAAGAAGCAGCAGTTGCTGTCACAGAACCAGTGATGCAGGAAGAAATTGTGGAAGGAGAAGTTTGCTCCATGGATGATGGTTGCTTGATGTGCGGTAGTTAGAAATTGAATATTATCTTCTTAGATTATATCCTTAAAGCCACCTTGCAACAGAGGTGGCTTTAAAATTTTACCCTTTCTTGTCCTTTCAATTTTAAATAGTCTTACTAAAGTTTGGTAGCTGACTTTTTAAGAACAGCTAGAAATTATTGTACCTCAACTCTTTCCTTATCATATAAATAATCCGAAGCAGCCTTACTCATCTCTCGATTTTTTTTCTTTCTAGCATCGACCCTTCACCATAAAATTTCCACTACCTTCTTGAATCCTTATTTCATTAAGAATCAAATTCTGCTTCAAGTACTATATCACTCTTTCTAATAAGCTCCATTTTAAAATGTGACAAATTCCAGGTTCATAGAAGGTTAATTTATCACAGGGCAAATCACAGGGTTTACATACCCTATGTTTTTATGCTTACAATTTAGAAGTGTGTATAGAACTAGAATGATTAGAATTTGTAGATTCATAAAGCTTGTTTGAGAGGATTCATGTCTTAATTGCCTGAACTAAGAAATAAAAAAAAGCCACCTTAAAAGGTGGCTTTGTAATATCTTCAATAAACTGATATGTCTCGTAATTTCACGACTCTTAAAGATGGATAACTTCGCCGTAAGCAGCTGCTGCAGCTTCCATGATCGCTTCACTCATAGTAGGATGGGGGTGAACCGTTTTTATTAATTCATGACCCGTCGTTTCTAGTTTTCTAATGGCTACAATCTCCGCAATCATTTCTGTTACATTCGCACCGATCATATGGGCTCCTACCAACTCTCCATATTTTTCTTCAAAGAGAAGTTTAACAAATCCTTCCTTAGCTCCACTTGCGGTTGCTTTACCTGAAGCGGAAAAAGGAAATTTACCAACCTTCACATTTATCCCTTGTTCTTTTGCCTGTTGCTCAGTGATTCCTACGCTAGCAACCTCAGGAGAGCAATAGGTGCAAGAAGGTATATTCTCATAATCCAATCCTTCAGGACTGTGACCAGCGATCTTTTCGACACAGATAATGGCTTCAGCACTTGCTACGTGAGCCAAGGCCGGGCCTTCAGTAATATCACCGATAGCATAAACACCTTTGACATTGGTTCTATAAAATTCATCAACCAATACCTTGCCTTTTTCAGTCTTTACTCCAACAGCTTCAAGCCCGATATTTTCAACATTGGTACTAACACCTGCTGCGGACAATACCACATCGCACTTAATGACACTTTCTTCTCCAGACTTCCTGTCCTTTATGGTAACCTTACATCCTTTGGAACTCGTGTCAACCGCTTCAACAGAAGTATTCGCTAGAACATTTATTCCTGCCTTCTTGAATACTTTTCCCAATTCTTTGGATACATCCTTATCCTCTCGTGGCAATAAACCTTGCTCCAAGTATTCTACTACAGTAACTTCAGTGCCGATGGAATTGTAGAAATATGCAAACTCAGTTCCTATCGCTCCAGCACCTACTACAACCATGCTTTTGGGTTGAGATTCCATGCTCATCGCTTTTCTATATCCGATGATGTGCTCTTGGTCTATTTTCATATTTGGCAAATCTCTCGACCGAGCACCCGTGGCAAGTATTATATGATCCGCTCCATATTCTTTGGCTCCAGAACTATCATCAACGATTACCTTACCTCCTCGTGCTATTTTACCAAATCCAGACAATACCTCAATCTTATTCTTTTTCATTAAAAAGGTTACCCCTTTACTCATCGTATCCGCAACTCCTCTACTTCTTGATATCATCGCCGTAAAGTCCGCTTTGGCTCCTTTTATCTCAATACCGTAATCAGACGAATGATTGATATAATCATAAACTTGAGCAGATTTCAAAAGTGCTTTTGTGGGTATACATCCCCAGTTTAAGCAGATTCCGCCTAAATTTTCTTTTTCAACAACAGCAACCTTTTTACCTAGTTGAGATGCTCTGATCGCTGCAACATAGCCACCTGGGCCTGATCCAACAACTATAATATCATAATTCATAATTCAATTTTGTTGTGCAAATATAAATGAAGGCACAGAAGAATTAGATAAATATCTCACCTAAATACTTGAACTCTCGCAAGACCTTCATTAAAGTCCTTGACTTCAAGGAATTGAGGCTTTATCGTGATTTCTCCTTCCTTATTAATAAACCCGATCCCTCGTCTAGTTATAAAACGGGCAAGACCATTGTGAAAATCCCAATTTAAAGGGAATTCGGCAGGAACGACCACTTTTCCAAGTGAATCAATATAGCCCCAGTGTTCATCATCTTTACCAAATACCAACATACCATCATGAAAACGATTGAGAAGTTTGAAATTTGGATCTGTAATTTTTTCGCCTTCTTGATTGAGAATTCCCCAAAGTCCATTTTCTTTAAATTTCCACTTCCCTTCTCCCAATGGCCTTATTTCTTCAAATTCTAAGCTAGAAATTACTTCTGCTTTTTGATTGATCAACTGAAATTTTTCATCCTTAGCAATGGTTTTATCTAGGCCAGAAAAAGGATATATTTTCTTGAAAGAGCTTTCAATCCAAGTAAAATCCTTTTGAATCAGACCATTTATTCCATCTTTTCTAGCAGGGTAAGGAGCCGTTCCCTCGATGTTGATTTTATCAAAAACGGGGTCTGCCAAAATTTGCCCTGAGCGATCTATTATTCCATACTTCCCACCAGATTTAATTCTATATAATTTTGGGTCTATCATTTTAATCTGTTCAAAGTTCAATGGAAGAACTGCTTCACCGGAGGGAGTGATAAGTCCCCATAAACCTCCTTTTCTGGCCATTGCCAAACCATCTTTAAAATCTTTCACCTCATCGTGTGTTATCTCCAAAACCTCATTACCATTTTTATCGATTAAAAACTGTTTTTTATCAAAATCAGTTACTCGAGCAATTCCAGAACTGAAGTTCGTTGCCATAGAATAGGCATGAGGAATGACGTTTTCACCCTTTAAGTTTATGTACCCCCATCTACCTTCAAAATTAACCAAGGCCAAACCTTCCGAAAAGTCTCTACAATCATCATAAATAGCTTCAATATAAAGATTCCCAGCACGGTCGATAAATCCCCATTTATATTCACTAGACTCGTAATCTTCAAAATATTCTTGCTCAGTTTGAGAAGTTTCATCACTTTTGACCACTGGAGGATCATTCTTACAAGAAATAAAAAGAAGAACAGTAAGTATTGATAAGAAATAGCGAATAATCATAGTTGATCGAAAGAGATAATGTGGTTAATTTATATCTTGCAAAGATAATTATTCAAGGTCCAAAATTCAGAATTACATACCCGTTAAAGGATGATTAACTTCTTAAAAAAAATGATGAATAATTAAATGCGTATAGCCGTTTTTCCAGGATCTTTTGATCCAATCACAGTAGGCCACATAGACTTGGTTTATAGAGCCAAAGATTTATTCGATGAAATCATCGTAGCAGTAGGTGTCAATTCAAGTAAGAAATCACTATTTAGTCTGGAGCAAAGATTAGAATGGTTAAATCTTGTATTTAAATATGATGAAACGATCCGCGTTGGTAGTTTCCATGGTTTAACCGTAAATTTTTGCAAAGAAAAAAATGCCAAATATCTGCTCAGAGGCTTGAGAAATGCATCAGATTTTGACTACGAAAAAACCATCTCTCAATTGAATCACATCATAGGAGATGATCTCGAAACTGTATTCCTCATTAGTAAACCAGAGTATAGTCATATTAGCAGTAGTATTGTAAGAGAAATAATAAAAGGGGAGGGCGATGTATCTAAATTCGTTCCTGAACTTATTGTAAAAAAGATAATGAAATAAATATGTCCAATGCAATTTTTAAGGTGCCGGTGCCTACCAATGAACCGATCTTAGCCTATGAGCCAAAGAGTCCTGAAAGGGCAGAATTTAAGAAGACGATAAAGGCCATGAAATCTAAGAAAGTTGACCTTCCAATGATCATTAATGGAGCAGAGGTTTTCACTAAAAAGAAGGTGAAGATGAGTCCGCCTTATGATCACAAGTTCAACTTAGGAACCTTCAATATGGGTGAAGGAAAGCATGTACGAGATGCTATAAAAGCAGCATTAAAGGCAAGAAGTTCCTGGGAAAATACTCCTTGGAATGAGCGAGTCGCTATATTCTTAAGAGCTGCTGAATTAATTACTGGGCCGTATAGAGCAAGAATGAATGCTGCGACCATGCTCGCACAATCGAAAAATATATATCAGGCTGAAATCGATTGCGTTGCTGAATTGGCAGATTTTTTACGGTTTAACGCTCAATATCTCACAGAAATATATGCGCAACAGCCGAACAGTAGTAAAGGTGTTTGGAACCGTTTGGATTATCGTCCACTGGAGGGTTTTGTATTTGCAATTACTCCATTTAACTTTACAGCCATCGCCGGAAATCTTCCAGCAGCACCAGCACTTATGGGCAATACTGTAGTATGGAAATGCGCAGAAAGTCAGGTATATTCCGCAGCCTTAGTTATGGAAATCTTCCAAAAGGCAGGCTTACCAGATGGTGTTATCAATCTTATTTTTGTCCCAGGTAAAACAGCCGGCGACATTGTGTTCAGCCATAAAGAATTCGCTGGGTTGCATTTTACTGGAAGTACAGGAGTATTTCAAGAACTGTGGAAGACCATCGGAAATAACATCTCTAATTATAGATCCTATCCAAGAATTGTAGGAGAAACTGGTGGAAAAGATTTTGTAATGGTTCATCCTAGTGCTGATCCTGAAGTAGTTGTTACAGCTTTATCACGTGGAGCCTTTGAATATCAAGGACAGAAATGTTCCGCAGCTTCACGAGCCTACATTCCAAAGAGCATGCAGAGTTTTGTTGAAAAAGGATTAAAGAAGGATGTAAATAGCTTTAAAGTTGGTTCGCCGGAAGACTTTGGAAATTTCATTAATGCTGTCATTGATAAAAAAGCATTTGATAGTATTACAGATTATATCAAGCAGGTTAAGAAATCTAAAGAAGCTAAAATTTTAGTCGGAGGTAAATCGAATAAAACCAAAGGCTATTTTATTGACCCAACGGTAGTTGTAACAACAGATCCTAAATCTCTAACCATGTGTGAAGAAGTTTTTGGGCCATTGTTGACCATTTATTTCTACGAAGATGAGGACTACAAGAAAACACTGAAGCTCGTATCGGAAACCTCACCATATGCTTTAACCGGTTCAATTCTTGCCAAAGATAGAGAAGCTATTATTACAGCGACTCGTGAACTAAAACATGCGGCTGGTAATTTCTATATCAATGATAAACCGAGTGGTGCGGTGGTAGGACAACAACCTTTTGGGGGTGCTAGAGGTTCTGGAACCAATGATAAAGCTGGGTCTTTACTCAATCTATATAGATGGGTATCACCTCAGACCATTAAGGAAAACTTTAATCCTCCGACGGATTATAGATATCCTTTTTTGAAATCATAGATCGTTAAAATGAAGGACCGACCATCAGTCTTTCTATAAAGATTTTTAAAGAATTAGGGTAGACTATTATTGTAAATAGCAATCCATACAAGGCTCCATAAAGGTGCGCATCATGGCCTATGTTGTCATTTCTATTCTTGCTTGCCCAAGATGAATAAACAACATAGGCTATTGCAGCAATAATGGAAGGGATCGGAAGAATTGCATATAAATACAACAATTCCCAGGGAGCAAAAAGGACATAAATAAAGACAATACCTGAAACAGCCCCTGATGCACCTATAGCTCCATAATGCGGGTCGTTTTTATGCTTTAAATAACTAGGAATATCAGCTACGATTAGAGTTGTTATATACATCAAAGTAAACATGATGCTTCCCATGCTCTTGCCAAATATCTGACCGTATAAACTTTCTACGATTCCTCCAAATTGATACAAGACAAAGAGATTTATCAATAGATGCATCCAACTCCCATGCACGAATCCAGAAGTAACCATTCGATAGAATTCTTTCCGTCTTGATTCTGCGTATGGAAAATGCTTTAGATTTTCGAATAGCTTACGATCATTGAATGCTTGATAACTTATTAAAAAAGTAAGCGCACAAATAATCAGAGTTATACTTAATGTCATTAAAATAATAATTTTAAACCAGCATGAAAGGACCTCCCAAAAGTAGGATAATTATAAAAGTATTGGTATCGAGTTTCTAACAAGTTGTAGGCTTGAGCAAAAATTCCAAAGCGTTTTTTAATAGTTGCCTCTAGACCAACACTCAAATCTAAAATACCAGTTAAACTCTCTTCCTGTGCTACATCTTCAAATATGATGTTTCCAAATGGACTAGAAGTAGCTCTTAAACTCTGAAAGAACGTAAGGTTATTATCAAATAAAATTTGTTCCAATTTTAAGCCGAATGTTAGTTTTGGTAACCAAGCATTGTCAAATTCTTCACCCTCCTTTCTGAAAGTACGCACTTGGGCATCTGATTGAATTCTCAACACTGAAAACGGTTGATAAGTCACGGAATATTGAATTCCAAATTGATTGTAATCAAATAAGTTAGGAGTGTATTGCCCCCCATCGTCAATAATATTGTACACCGCCATATCTTCATGAAACTTAGCTAAGAAACCAACATAAGCGGAACTCTTAGCATCCTTTCTTCTAACACCCAACTTTAATGTCTGCACTCGATGGTAACTATATTCAGTAAATATTTGATTAGCCAAATATGGCATGCTTCCATAAAGATGATGCAAAGAGTTTATACTACTGGTAGGTACATATGAGAACTCTGCAGTCGCATCTAAGATTGGTAAATTATAAGTCGCTTCCGCAAATGGTCTAAGAAATAAAGTATCAGCATTTGACGCATAAGCACCTAATCTGATTTTTAAGTTGTCAAATTTATGTAAATAATTAGGAAGCAAACTCCACTGATAATTATCCTCAGCATCCGTGGCTAAATATTCAAAGCCGAGCTTCAGATTTATTACGCCATTATCTCCCAAACTTTTATTAGTATTTGAAGAATAATTATATTTCCATTCTTCTTGATCATTTAAATTACTATTTAAACGTGAAGCAAAAAGATTTTGCTTTGTACTTAAACCAGATACTGAAAAACTATTGTGATCAAGGGATAATCTAGCACCGTAACGATTTAAATCAGTCGTCATCCTACGCTCCAAATCCATATCTACATCATCACAACATAAACTCCGATTTTCTAAGTCTGCGTTTACAGCAAAAGTCACCTTGGTTAATTCAGTTAGAAAATATCCGAAATACAAATCTGCTGCAGTATGGGACATCGATTGGTTGACGATTTCTGAGGTATCTTTGGCTGATAAATGATGAAGGTTAAATCCTACCTGAAACCAATCTTCTATGTCATAATGCATTTCTGAATCAACAATCAATGAATTTATATTACCATAACCTGCCTTCAAATATCCTGTCTTAGATCGAGGCTCTTTAGGGTTTTCGTAAACCAATGGCCTTATGACTGGATCTGCATATTTTATTTGTAGTGGTTCGTTGGGATATTCATAGCTTACGCTGAGCGGCGGCAAGTCATCAGAAATTATTAATTCAGGACTGTAATCTATGGCCTTCGAATCTTTAGCTTTAGGTTCAAATTGCTTAACAACTTCAATCGCTTCCGTTGGTAGAGGAATCGAATCTTGAGCTTGTAGCAGTCCAGCAATCCCCAAAAGATAAATGAAATATACATATCTCATATTCTTAATTTTGACCTCCATTGTCTAATTCAATTGTAGTATTAGAGTTATCTTCTAACACCCGATTATTTTCTTTTTCAAACTGTTTTATCCTTGCCAATAGATCTTCTCCTTCAGCTATAATGTCAGGATTCTCTTTGTAATTTTCTAATACTGCTTCAGCAGCAGCTCGTGCGTTTAACGCATCTTTTTTATCCAAGTAGATTTCTGATAGTAAGAGTAAACTTTTGGCTACCCAATAGGGATAATTTGCAGCTCGCTTGGTGGATTCTAAAGCTTGGGCTTCAGCTTTATCCATCATTTTATTTTTATAAAATAGTTCAGCTACCTCAAAACTAGATTCCGCAGCCAGTGCATTTCTGCTATATTGAACAACTTTATTGAAGGCCGAAATCGCAGCATCATTTTCGCCATTATACTTATGTGATTTCCCTTTGTAGTAATTTATTTTAGCTAATTCAAAATCTTCCTTGAAATCAGAGCTCAGTAGTTGATCACAAATTCTAAGCAGGGTAGGGTAATCTTCGATTGTATATAATGACACAAGGGTAATTTCTTGAAAATCTTTTTGCTCTTTATCGTTTAAAGTAAGTTGAAGTACTTTCTGGCCCAAGTCCGCACTTTGTTTAAAGTCACTTTTATGATTGTAGCTTATTAATAGAGCTTTCTTGAGCGCTACAGGATAATAATAGTTGGTAGATTCTGAAGCCAGCTGATTATAATCTTCCAATGCCTGATCGTATTCTTTTAACTGGGCATAGGACTCTCCTCTATGATAGTATGCGTCTGCCTTATAATTTCCATTGGGAAATGATTTTAAATACTTGTCAAAGGCTGTAATCGCTTCAAAGTAGTCATTGGATTTAAATTTACTTATTCCTACAGAGTAACTCAGAGAGTCCTTTTGAAAGTCATCAACATTTATTTCTGCTTTGTTCTCTGCAAAATCAAAATAGGATTCCGGATCATTTAAATCTTTTACATATATTTCTTTGATGGCATTGATCGCCTCCTTCTTTTGTGTTGGAGTTGCGTTGGATTTAAATACTGACTCGTAATAGTAAACCGCCTTTTTTAAATCCCCAGCATTATAACTAATTAGGGCTGATTTGATGAGGGAGGGTACATAATATTCAGAGGTAGTCTTGCCCGAATTTACAATTGTTAAATATTGCTCTAAAGCTTGGGTCGGTCGATTCAGCGCTAAGTAATTTTCGCCATTAAAGAACAGAGCGTATTGACTGTAGTAGGAATTAGGATAGGTTTCAACCAATTCATCCATGATTAAAATTGATTCATATTTTCTTCCTTCGGCTGCCTCAATATTTCCTAACTGAAACTTTGCATAATCTTGCTTAAGATTTTTTCGCACGTCTGCTTTCGCAAACGTGGTTTTTGCCTTTTGAAAAGATCTGTTCCGATAATAGCAATCACCTGCCCTGAGAATGGCATCATAATAAAGATCTTCAGGTGCTTGATTTAAGTTCCATGTTTGATACGCTTGCTCAAATTCTAAGGCAGCTTGTGAGCTTTCGTTTGCATTATAATATTGATATCCTGATTGATACTTGGCTAGAAAATAATGTTCTGAATTATTATTCGCTAATGTAAAGTACTCTGTTAGTTTCTGTCTACTTTCCTGTAACTGTCCCAACTCACTGTAGGTCTTTGCCAACCAATACTTGGAGGCTAACGTTAATTTGGGGTCACGATCATTTTCTTCTGAAATAACAAAAAAGGTTTTAGCATTCAGTAGATTATCATTGGAAAGACTGACTAATGCATTCTTAAAAGCCAATCGCTGATAGGCGCGTTCTAAAGTCGGTGTTTTCCGTTCGATCTTTTCAATCGTTGACATGGCCGTTGCAAAATCAGAAGATCTAATCAATATTTCACCTAATAGGTTCTGTGCTTCATCGTAATTAGGGGAGGACACATCATACGAACCTAGAGTCTGGATAGCAATTCTATCTTGGCCCAATTCATATTGAATTTTGGCATAGTTCATTTTTGAAGCGTTGCTTAGTACTTTATTCAAGCTAGGATCAATTGCCTTTTTAAACGCATTGGCTGCAGATTGCTTGTTGTTTTGCTCGAGATAGGATGTAGCTAGATAGTAATTAGAATGCTGACCTAATGCTCCTGCTTGATTGCTAATCTCTTTAAACAACGGAATTGCTCTTTCGTAGTTTTTAAGTTGGTAATGTGTATTTGCTATTTGGTAAAACTCTTCCTTCGAGAGTTTTGCTGTATTTTTTTCGTAAATGTCAAAATGTACAAGTGCATTCCTAAAGTCTTCTTTTTTGAAATAAGACTGACCGATTAATTTCTCAATTTCATATCGGTTTTCAACCTCTTCGTTTTGTAATGCATTGGTACTATATTGAATCAGATCATCATATTTGCCTTGAGCGAAATAGATCTGGCTAATATAATAGGGAAGGTAGGCTTTATACTCTGGAACCGTTTCTAATAGTTTAAAATCTGCAACGGATGTTTCATAATCTTCATTAAAATAAGAAGCCATCCCTCGATAGTAGGTAATTGGATTTTTATACTTGCCACTTTTTACTTTTAAGGCTTGGTTGAACTCCTTAATCGCATCTTTGAATTGATAATTTACCAAGGCCAAATAGCCAGATTTAAAATAATAATCCTCTAGGTCAGTACCGGTCAAAAACTTGGAATCAATATCTTTTAATTCTTTATAGGCCTTTGAATATTCCTGCTTATCAAATAACACATTGGCAAGTGCGTATCTACCCACATGAAGATCATAACCTGCAGAAAGCAATCGTTCTTGCTCCAGCAGTAAATCCTCCGCTCTATCTTCATACAACTTTTTAGAAGTAAGTGCATATATTAATTGGTTGTCTGTGTCTAGATTATTCTGTTCAGAGTTGTTATGAATTACTCCAAGTAATAGAATTGAATCTACAGGGGTATGATATCCTTGAATGGAAACTGATTCCTGAGAACTGACTAATATCGAAGCAAAAATGAGCTTTGATATAATAAGGGGCTTTAGTAATGTCTTCATAATCTCTGAGCATGCGCTAAACGAGATATAAAGATATTAAAGAAAAGTATAATATATACGAATACTTGGCTTAAACTCTTGTTATGCAGTATAGTTAAGGATTGTCTTTTCTATGATATCACAGCATTCATGAATTTCAGATTCAGTCATAACCAGCGGAGGCGCAAATCGAATTATATTTCCATGTGTTGGTTTCGCCAGTAAACCGTTATCTCTCAAAGCAAGACAGATATTCCATGCCGTTTTACTTTCTTCAGAATCATTGATTACTATGGCGTTTAAAAGTCCTTTTCCACGAACTAGGGTAACCAGGTCAGACTTTTCAATCAGGTGATTCATTCTTTCTCTGAAGATCAGACCTAAATTATAGGCGTTTTCTGCAAGTTTTTCATTTTTGACAACCTCCAAAGCCGCAGTTGCTACCGCACATGCCAATGGATTTCCGCCAAAAGTTGATCCATGTTCGCCTGGCTTAATACACAACATGATTTCATCATCCGCCAATACCGCTGAAACCGGAAAAACACCTCCCGATAAGGCTTTTCCTAAAATTAATATGTCCGGCTTTTTGTTTCTTTCATGACCGCAATGAGATTCGCAATTACAATCATCTAGGCAGGTCGCAAGCAACCTTCCAGTTCTGGCAATACCTGTTTGTACTTCATCAGCAATGAACAGTGCATTGTATTTTTTACAGAGATCATAGGCCCCCGGAAGATATGCCTCACTTGGAACAACTACGCCAGCTTCTCCTTGAATCGGTTCTACTAAAAACCCAGCGGCATTAGGATCTTTTAATGCTTCTTCCAATGCTTCTAGGTCATCGTAGGGAATAACTTCAATGCCTGGCATATACGGACCAAAACCTTTGGTCGCATCTGGATCAACAGAAGCAGAAATAACGGCCAATGTTCTTCCATGAAAATTACCCGATGCAAATATGATTTTTGCCTGATTGGTTGCCACGCCTTTTTTCTCATAAGCCCATTTTCTGCACAATTTCAACGCAGTTTCTACGGCCTCAACACCAGTATTAATAGGTAGCACTTTATCATAGCCAAAATACTTTGTGATATACTCTTCGTACTTACCAAGCATATCATTATAAAATGCCCTAGAGGTGAGCGTAAGTTCTTTGGCTTGAGTTGATAATGCCTCAATTATTTTAGGATGACAATGTCCTTGATTTACGGCAGAATAAGCACTTAAAAAATCAAAATATTTCTTCCCTTCTACATCCCATACGTAAACTCCTTCTCCTTTGGCTAGAACAACTGGAAGTGGGTGGTAATTATGTGCACCGTATTTATCTTCGAGGTGCATGAGATCTTTAGAAGTGATTGAACTTATCATACCTTTTATTTTTTTGTAAAGGTATCAATAACAACGCTAAGGAACAAAAAAAAGTAGTAAGCTGGGAGGCCTACTACTTTTACAAACAATAATAAACATTAAACAAACACTAATTCTCTATCGGTTTATATTGGCCCATTATAATCTTTCGAGCAACATCTAATATTTCAGTGTCTTCGAGAGATACAATGCCACCATTTGGGCCTGGTTGGATATGGTTACCGACCAGTGAACCGTTTTCATATTTGGCTGCGCCAAAGTAGTTTCTAACAGTCTGCTCTTCCAAACTTAATTCGGAGGCGATTCTTGAAATAGAACCTGTAGGCAAACTGTGCTTAATTCTTCGTAATTCTTCAAAAGTAATATTCATTCAGCAGATTTTGATGAGTAGAAAAATTCTATGTTTATTATAAATATAGCAATAAGAATTTCAAAACTATAAATTTCACTAAATTTTATTCTGCTAATTTGATCTCATATCGAATTTAATTTAATAAGTCATCCATTGATTCGAGCGCATTTCCGAATGCTTCTGAAACTCCTGGGTGTACAACTTTTCCATGAACGACATTCAGACCATTCTTTAGTCCTTCATCATCCAAGCAGGCTTGTTTCCATCCTTTATCAGCCAATCTGATGGCATATGGGAGTGTTGCATTGGTAAGAGCAATGGTAGAAGTATATGGTACAGCACCAGGCATATTTGCTACACAATAATGAACAACATCATCAATGACAAAAGTGGGATCTTGGTGTGTTGTTGGTCTACAGGTTTCTATGCATCCACCTTGATCAACTGCCACATCAACGACTACAGTTCCTGGACGCATGTCCTTTAGCATCTCTCTTGTAATAAGGTTGGGTGCTTTAGCTCCTGGAATTAAAACAGCGCCTACAATTAGGTCATGGTTTTTGATTAATCTTCTGATGTTGTATTCATTTGAATACATGGTATAAACATTGGCAGGCATTACATCAGATAAATATCGAAGCCTATTTAAATTAATGTCCATAATTGTAACTTTCGAACCTAAGCCTGCTGCCATTTTTGCGGCTTGTGTCCCAACGACTCCTCCACCAAGTATAAGAACTTTTGCTGGGGGTACACCGGGTACACCACCTAATAAAACACCTCGTCCACCCATCGGTCTTTCCAAATATTTGGCACCTTGTTGAACAGCCATTCGGCCCGCAACCTCAGACATTGGGACTAAAAGGGGTAGACTTCCATCATCTACCGTAACTGTTTCATAAGCCAGACAAATAGATTTACTTTCAATCATAGCTTTAGTCAAAGGCTCATAAGATGCAAAATGGAAATAAGTAAAAACCAATTGATCTGCTTTAATCAACGCGTATTCTTCCTGAATAGGCTCTTTCACCTTGATAATCATTTCTGCTGCTTCATAAACAGAAGCTATATCTGGCAAAATTTGAGCACCTGCATCTACATATTCTTGATCGGAAAATCCAGAACCTATTCCAGCGGTAGACTGAACATAAACGGAATGTTTTCTCTTTGCTAGTTCAAACGCACCAGCGGGCGTTAACGAAACTCGGTTTTCGTTGTTTTTAATTTCTTTGGGAACACCAATTATCATTGCTTTAAGTTTTAGGTTTGAAGACAACAAGATAATCTTATACAGAGAAAATGAAAAAGAAAATTTGAATTGATATGGAAGTTAATGTGGTTAGAATAAAGGAAAAAAATAAGCCCGTGAGAGGATCACGGGCATTACTCAATTTAATAACCAAAACTCATATTCAATTTATAAATATTCAAATACTATGCCAAACATAGATTTATTGAGCATATATAGTCCATTCAATAAAGGGCAAAAAAAAAGCTCGTGACATTTCACGAGCAAAAACGAATTTTACAATTAATAACCAAAACTTACACAATACAAATATAGGAACATATTACGATTAATTGTAATATGTAACTTATTTTTTATCAATATCTTATAATAGATCTAGGATAAAAATATTCATATATATAAGGCCATGAAAACCAAGACTAAAGGAAGAGCTTCTTTGGGTAAGATTTGATGATATTTTTTGTTAAAAGCACTGATAATATATGCTCCACAGCCGCGGTACCTTCCTCTTTCAGGTCTAAGCTATATTCATTGACATATAAATCAATGTGTTTTTTCGTGACTTCAGGGTCTATTTCTTGAGAATTTTCTGCTATGAATGGAAGTGAAAGACTAGGATTTGCATAAGCATACTCGATAGATTCACGAATCAATGACTGAATCTCAATCTTTATCTCCTTATTAATGGACCTTTTTATGGCGATTCCTCCCAGCGGGATTGCCATCTTTGTCTTTTGTTCCCACATTTCTCCAAGATCAGCAATAAGATGGAAACCTCTTTCGCGATAGGTGAATCTATTTTCATGAATAATAACACCAGCAATGCATTCCCCTGATTCAATGGATGCCTCTATTTGTGAAAACAACATCTGTCTTTTATTTTGAATTACAGGATAATTGTATCCTAATAAGAAATTGGCTGTTGTCCATTTTCCGGGGATTGCCACTAAGCCATTTTCAAGGTCTGTATTCGATAGCGGTTTTTTAGAAATCAACAGAGGGCCTACACCAAATCCCAAAGCAGCTCCAGAAGTAAGCATCTGATAGGTGTCCGTGAGATGGGCCCAGGCATGAAAAGAAAGTTTGGAAATATCCAACTTGGCATTAAAGGCGTGTTGGTTTAATTTTTCGACATCTTCTAAATGAAGATCAAAATCAAACGAGTGCTTTATCCGATGGTGTATTAGTGCATCAAAAATGAAGGTATCATTGGGGCAGGGGGAAAATCCTAGGCTTAATTGCATTTATCTGGGTTGAATAACTTATACTTGTTCGATTCCAAAATTAAGAGAATATGAGATTTGAGGTTATATATGAAGACAATCATCTTATAGCAGTTAACAAACCACCAGGGATTCTTGTTCAGCGAGATGATACTCAAGACCTAGCCATGTCAGACTTAGTAAAGAAATATCTCAAGAAAAAATATGACAAACCTGGTGATGTTTTTCTAGGAACCATCCATAGAATTGACCGCCCGGTCTCAGGTGTTACGCTATATGCCCGTACGTCGAAGGGCCTTTCGAGAATGAATGAGTTGTTTAGGTCTAGAGAAGTTGATAAGCAATATCTTGCCATGAGCCAGTCATGTCCTGAGAGGCATTCAGATACTTTGATCCATTATTTGGACAAGGATTCATATAAAAACAAGGTTCATGTCTACGCCAAACCGAAAAATAAGGCAAAGAAATCAGAGACTAGATATCAATTGCTGAGTCGGATTAATAATGTTTATGCCTATCAAGTTAAACCAATCACCGGGAGACCTCATCAAATTAGAGCACAATTTGCTCGCATGGGATGTCCTTTGGTGGGAGATTTAAAATATGGTGCTTCCATGCCCCTCGAAAATAGATCGGTAGGATTGCATGCTTATTGCATGAATTTCCTTCATCCAATAAAAAAAACAGAGATTTCTATCAAGTGTTTGCCTGAAAACAGGCCTCCTTGGAATTTCTTTGACTTCACCGAGCTCGAATTCTTTGAATAGTATTTTTCAAATGCTACATTTGCAGCCGGTGAGGGCTATACGGTCAGCTCCTTTTGAATCCCCCCAGGGCAGAAATGCAGCAAGGGTAGAAAGTTGAGCGATTTGGTGTAGTTCCTCACTTTTCATTTTTTAAAAGCCACCTCATGAAGTTTTTTATCGATACAGCCAATTTAGATCAAATTCAAGAAGCTAAGGAACTTGGTATTTTAGATGGAGTTACGACCAATCCCTCCCTAATGGCTAAAGAAGGCATTTCCGGTCAAGATAATATCCTAAAGCATTATTCAAAGATCTGTGAATTGGTTGCAGGAGATGTAAGTGCAGAGGTTATTTCAACTGATTTTGACGGAATAGTAAAAGAACTTGAGGTTTTGAAAGAAATCGCACCCAACATTGTTATTAAAATACCAATGATTTTAGATGGCGTTAAAGCTCTAAGCTACTGCGCAGAGAGAGGCATACCTACAAATTGTACTTTGATATTTTCTCCGGGTCAGGCTTTGATTGCTGCTAAAGCGGGGGCCACTTACATATCTCCATTCATCGGTAGAATTGATGATATTACTTGGGATGGAATTGACCTCGTAAGACAGATCGCTGAGATGTACGCAGTCCAAATGTTTGATACTGAGATTTTAGCGGCTTCCATCAGAAATTCCAACCACATTGTTCAAGCAGCCATTGCCGGCGCTGATGTAGTTACTTGTCCTTTGGCACCGATTGTTGGTTTGTTAAAACATCCATTGACAGATATCGGGCTTGAAAAGTTTTTGGCAGATCACAGAAAAGCCAACGCTTAATAGGGTTTAAAGCGTCATAATTTTTTCGAGGGTCCATTCGATGAGGGCCTTAGTCGCCTTGGCTGGATTTTCACTAAAGCTCCCTAATTTTCTATTGGCCAAAAGCACATTCAATGATATTGCTCGATGCCCTAGAAGTTGAGCCATTGCATATATCCCTGCCGTTTCCATCTCCAAATTGGTGATTTCTCCGTCACTGTAGTTCATTAATTTTTGTAACCAATCTGCTTTCGGCTTTAATCGGATGCTTCTGTTTTGAGGACCATAAAATCCATTGGCCGTAACTGTGACACCTGATATTGTAGAAGCATCCTTGAAGTGCTTGAATAGGCTAGGATCGACTTTCGTCAAATATGGAGTAATTCCATCTAATGAAATTTCCATATTTTCAAAAGCATTAGATGTTTCATAGAAATTTAAAAGTCCATCGGTCCCAATGGCTTTCTCAGAAATTAAAAATGAATCTAAAGCGATTTCATTTTTCAAACATCCAGAAGTACCGATTCTTATAAAACTTAAAGTTGTACGACTTTCCTTTACTTCTCTTGATACAAAATCAATATTAAATAAAGCATCGATTTCATTAAAAACGATGTCAATGTTGTCAGTGCCTATGCCCGTTGAAATGATACTCAAGCGCTTTTCTTTCAAAAACCCGGTAATCGTTTTAAACTCACGTTTTACACGGGTAAGCTCGATGCTATCTAAATATGCTGCCACTTGATCCACACGGTCAGGATCACCGACGGTTATAATGGTTTCCGCCAGCTCACCTGGCTTTAAGTTTAAATGATAAATAGAACCATCTTGATTTATAATTAATTCAGATTCAGGAATCTTCATATTTTAATAGTCTTATATCTTTGTCGCAATATATTTAAAAGAATGAAGAGAGCTTATATTTTATCCACTTGTAATACCTGCCAAAGAATTCTAAAGGAAATAGATTGGCCATATGAAGTTCAAGATGTTAAAGAAAAACATGTAGATGCTAAAACCTTAGATCATATGAAAAAGGCTATTGGTAGTTATGAAGGTTTATTTAATAAAAGAGCGATGAAGTATCGATCACAGGGCCTGAATGAATTGGACTTGACTGAAAAAGAATTTCGTAGTCATATACTTAAAGAATATACTTTTTTAAAACGACCAGTGTTCATCCTTGACGATCGCGTATTTGCAGGAAATGCAAAGAAAACTGTAGCATCAGTACTGGAGGCTTTATCCTAAATAATCATTAATCACACAGTAATGTTATAAGCTCTGTTCTAATAACATTGCTCTCATTTCCAGCCCTGTCGTAAAGAATGAGGCTAAGGTCAAATTCATTGGTAGGAAAATCTGGGGGACTGCTACATGGAGGAATCATTTCATCGAAAATACAACAGGTTGTATATAGTTTAAGTTCGATGGTGCCTTCAATGCCATTGCTTGCTCCTGGAGTCGGCACTTTTGGCGCCTTAAATCGATCAAATATATTACCTGTCCGACTGTCCGTCAAGATCATGTCGAAGCTATTTTCTGAGGGATCTGTTCCGATGTCTCCATCTCCATCTTTAAACTTGAAAATCAAAATTAGAGAATCGCTCAACAAGCTACTCTGAACCATGGTGCGTTTACTCATGCCCACATACTCGATTTCTGGGATATCCGAAAAATCAGGTGCAATAGAACACGCAGAGATTATGAATAAAAGTGAATAAAAGAAGTATTTATGTTTTTTTTGCACTAATGTTTAAATCTGATGTATTAAAATCTAGAGTCTTGGACCTTTACAACCAAGCTTCATCCAAAGATGAGTTAATATTGGAAATTTTTCAATATCAAATCAGTAATAATCCCATTCTCAGAAGTTTTGTAGACAAAACTGGAAGAAATACCAAGCCAACAACAATAAGTGAGTTAAGCTTTCTTCCCATATCTTTTTTTAAAACTCATGAAATTAAGACGGGAATATGGAAGGAGCAAGCAATATTTAAATCAAGTGGAACAACTGGACTGAGTACTTCTAGACATTTTGTAAAGGATTTAGAGTGGTACCAAAATATAGCCACAATGATTTTTCAGAATCATGTCTCTGAATTAGCCGAAGTATTAATTCTTGGTTTACTACCTCATTATTTAGAAAGAGGGGATAGCTCCTTGGTTTATATGGTCAAGAGTTTCATGGATTCTACAGATCAGGCACCTGCATTTTATCTTGATGATTTTGAAGGAATTATTCATTTGCTTCAAGCGCAAAAGAAGGCTCGAAAAAAGACGATATTATTCGGAGTAAGTTATGCATTACTTGATCTAGCTGAAGGCAACAACATTGATGATCCTCGATTGACGATTATTGAAACAGGAGGCATGAAAGGCAGGAAAAAAGAAATGGTGAGAACAGAATTACATGCTGAAATAAGTAAAGGTTTTCCGTCTAGTCCGATTTATTCAGAGTATGGGATGACGGAGTTGCTATCACAATCATATGCGAGGGGAAATGAATTTAAACTTCCTAAGACTTTAGAAGTTTTTATCTCTGAATTGAACGATCCATTTCAAGAACAAGTCAAAGGAAAAACGGGAAGAATCAATGTTATAGATCTTGCCAATATTGATACCTGTTCTTTCATATCAACCGATGATCTAGGCCGGATGACAGGCGATCAAAGCTTTGAAGTTTTAGGACGGATCGACAACAGTCTTTTCCGTGGTTGTAATTTATTGTATACTCCTAGGGCTTAAAGGTAGCCAAACCGTCTCCTAACCAATTGGCTAAAGCTTGACGATTTTCTGGCAATGTGAATCTTTTTTGATCTGCCTTATTTCTAATGTTTCCAAGTTCTACATACAAAGCAGTGGGGGAGGTATTCCTAATCATATACAGATTACGTGTCGTTACAAATCCTGCATAACCTCTTCCTTTTTGATACTTATCATATTTTGATTTAAAAGTTTCTTGCATCTGAAAAGCAAGATCTCTGCTCGTAGTTCCATCTTTATAATAATAAAAGAATACATCCTGCCTTTTCTTTTCTCCTCTTGAATCAATGTGAATCATTATCGCATATTGTTCTTTGATTCCTTGACTTCTGTGTTTTCTGTAGAGCTCATTTATATTCTTTGTTCGTTGTTCAAGACGTCTTAGTTGTTTTCCTGGCATAGGATATTTCCCCATCGACAATTCTGCGTGATCACATTTTAAATGTTTTTCATTTCTAATTCCATCTTTAGGATCTTGCACAATAACGTGAACAATCGCACTTCTCTCCATTAGATATCTCGCCAATCTCAAAGTGACATCATAGGCATATTCATCTTCACACATAACAACAGGACAGGTGAGACACATTGCTCCTGGGTCAGGTCCACCATGCCCACTGACCAAATAGTATACTTTATTTTTAAGAGACTGATCCATGACCATTACCTTCTGATGATTCTTACCGAAAAGCGGTTGAATAAGATAAGCGGCATCTTCCTTTTTAATTGTTACAGGGCCAGCAGTACTAGAATAACATTCAAGAAGGTTATGGGGAACCCACAATCGCTTCGTAACAACATAGTTATTACTAATTAATTTTAGACCTAGGAGTTTCTCATTATATTCCTTAATGGCGACTGCTTGATCCCAATCATCAATTTTCAAGGTAGAACGAATACTTTTACCATCGAATTTGTAGATCCTTACCGGTAGTTTATACTCCCTATCAACATGCAAGTCATCTGAGACTTTCATTTTGTTAAGCGCATAAAACTCCGCTCTATTACAAGCATTATTAGTTAAATGATATCTTCTCAATAGTGAATAAACACCTTCCCCTTTTTTGGCCTTAACGACATGGAAAGCAGGTGCTTCAATAGGATTGTTTAGTGGAGCACTATAACTCTGTGATGCAAATAGCATGCATAGCGCAATTAAAATTAATCGGAACATCTTCGGTTACTTAGGATATATTAAAATAAATCGATATACGTAATACACAAATTTACAAATAATTACATATTATAAAATATTGTAATATATTATTTTTCCGGTTTAACCGCATTTTTAATGATTTGGGCTAATTTTACGACAGATAAGCACGATGAATAGGATTTTTGGCATTATAAAAAAGGAGGTGTTACTTGATTTAAAGCAAAAGCATCTAGTCATGGCTCTGCTTTTGTATGTTATATGCAACTGCTTTATAGCCTACAAAGCCTTCAATGTACTTCCCAAAGTAACCTGGAACGCTTTAGTGCTTCTGATTTTTCTTTTTGTAGGTCTCAACACTATTCTGAAGAGTTTTTCGAGTCGTTATAAAAATCGACAACTCTTTTACTACAGTTTTTACAACCCAGTTGAGCTGTTAATTGCAACTTTGATATATAACTTCTTGCTTTTATTTACACTCTCACTTGCCATCGTCGGAACCCTTGGCTTGTTTGCTGGTATTGAAATACAGAATCTTGGTCTTTATGTTGCTTCGATGGCCTTAGGAAGCTTAGGAGTAAGTATTTTATTTAGTTTCATTTCTCTGTTATCTATAAAATCCAATAGCAATACGACCATCTTTAGTATTCTAGCTTTGCCTTTGGCTTTGCCTTTTATGTTCTTGATGTTAAAAATTAATGCCGTGGCCTTGGGACTTATATTTGATTCTACTGTTATTAATGACATCTACATATTTATTGGTTTGATTTTAATGTTTTTCTCCCTTTCGTTAATCACATTTCCTACCTTGTGGAAGTCATAACATACTAATCAGATGAAAACTAATTGGTGGAAGTTTTTAGGAATTGCGATCATGCTTTATGTATTAATAGCAGGGTTAATCGTGCCACTAAAGCCAGGAATCATAAGTTGCTATCCTAATACTGTCAAGCCTGGTTATGATGTAGAATTCAATGTCGCAACTTACAACACCAATCTCAAAACTGCCAAGGATCAAAATGTATTTTTGAAGTTTGATGACGATCAGATTCTTTCAGCAAAGTCGGGGAAAGTTATCAGTAATAATGAGCTCAACATTAGTTTTGACATTCCTATAGATATTCAATCAAAAACAAAAATAGCAAGTGCTACACTCATCATTGATAATGAGATTGATGGCCCTGCCATTCTACCACAAGCTATTTTCGTCAAGGAATATTCAAACGAATTTAATGAAGATCATTGGGTAGGGGATATCAGAGACAAGCTTCACGTAAAGGATAATTTTGCATTTCCTTTTAGATCGATTTTATATGAAACGGTAAGAAATACCTTTTTCCATGTAGCTATTTGGATGGCAATGTTTGTCTTGTTAATCCTTTCTGTTTATAACTCTATACAATATTTACGAACTCGTAAAATGAATTACGATCAATGGTCAAATGGATTAACCTCTACCGCCATTGTTTTTGGATTGGCAGGGATTGCTACGGGATCTTTGTGGGCTAAATATACTTGGGGTACCTACTGGACAACAGATATTAAGTTGAATATGTCTGCCATAACTTTGCTACTTTATCTGGCGTATTGGATCTTGCGAGCTTCTATCGAGGATATAGATTCAAGAGCTCGGTTGGCATCATTATATAACATTTTTGCCTTCTTTGCATTGATTCCTTTGTTGATTATCTTGCCTAGATTAACGGATAGTTTGCATCCTGGAAATGGAGGGAACCCGGCACTAGGAGGAGAAGATTTAGACAACACATTACGGATGGTATTTTATCCAGCAATTATCGGATTGACACTTATGGGATTATGGATAAGTGAATTATACTTTCGGTATTTGCGTCTTGAAAACAATATGATTGAAAAGGACAATTCATAATAAAATATTATAGTCTTTTTTAATATTAAATTACATTTGCTAAAGCATGATTGCAACTACATATGTTAACTAAACTTAAAGTTCAATTACTGACCCTCCTCTTTATTTTGCCGCAGCTTCTATCGGCACAGGAAAGTGAAGACTTTTTACGTAGTATTGGTAAAATTTATGTGGTGGTTGCGGTCATATGCATTCTGTTCTTAGCCATAGTCTTATTCCTATTTCGAATTCAGCGAAAAATTTCTCAACTCGAAAAACAACTTAATAATGAGTAATAAACAAGCTAGCTTTTATCAAAGTGTTCAAGCCAATTTTGAAAAGGCTGCCGCTAAAACCAATTTGCCGAAAGGCTTACTGGCTCAGATCGGCGCGTGTAACTCTGTCTATCAAATGCGGTTTCCAATCAAAACCCAAAAAGGGTACGAAGTAATCGAAGCCTATAGAGTTCAACATTCACATCACCGGTTACCTACCAAAGGAGGAATCCGTTTCAGCCATTTAGTAAACCAAGAAGAGGTGATGGCCTTAGCTTCATTAATGACGTACAAATGTGCCATAGTAAATGTGCCGTTTGGTGGAGCCAAAGGAGGTGTAAAAATCAGCAGCAGAAAATATAGTGCTGAATTGCTGGAAAAAATTACTAGAAGATATACTGTGGAACTGGTGAGAAAGAATTTTATCGGACCTGGTGTTGATGTTCCAGCCCCAGATTATGGAACAGGAAGTCGTGAGATGGCATGGATTGCAGATACCTACTCACAGTTAAGAAATGGAGAATTAGACGCAGCTGCATGTGTGACTGGAAAACCAACCGCTCAGAATGGAATCCAAGGAAGAACAGAAGCAACCGGAAGAGGAGTTTATTATGCCCTTCGTGAATTGATAAACGATGCAGATGAAATGAAAAAGCTAGGTCTTGAAACTGGAACAGCAGGAAAGACAGTAGTAATTCAAGGTTTGGGAAATGTAGGATCTTATACGGGAATGATCTGCAGAGATGAGGGAGATATGAAGATCATTGCAATTTCTGAAATAGAAGGAACCGTCGTGGATGAAAAAGGTATTGATGTTGCTAAACTGATTAAGTATAGAAAGCAAAAAGGATCCATCATTGGTTTTCCTGGAACAAAGAAACTTAAGGAAAGAAACGATTGGGTTGGTTTAGAATGTGATGTGTTGATCCCTGCGGCTTTGGAAAGTCAAATAAGAAAAGATAATGTAAAGAAAGTCAAAGCTAAAATTATAGTAGAAGCGGCCAACGGTCCAGTAACTGCAGATGCGGAAACAATCTTATTAAAGAAAGGAGTAACAATTTTACCTGACATGTATGCCAATGCAGGAGGAGTTACCGTTTCTTACTTTGAATGGTTGAAAAATCTTTCACACATCAGATTCGGTCGAATGGAGAAAAGATTTGATGAAAGAGCTTACACCAACTTAGTTAATAAGGTTGAGAAGATGACTGGAAAATCTATCAGTCGAAAAGAGCGATCAGTGCTAACCAAAGGAGCAGATGAAGTTGATTTGGTAAGATCAGGTCTGGAAGAAACCATGATTGATGCTTATCATGAGATCAGAACGGTCTTGAGAAGAAAAAGAAATGTGGAAGATTGGAGAACAGCAGCCTTTTTAGTTTCACTAGAAAAGGTAGCCAGTGACTACATGACCATGGGAATTTTCCCTTAATGGATCAGGCATAAAAGATAAAAAGGACAAATTTTTCAATTTGTCCTTTTTTTATGCAACGTTTTTAGATTCTCTAGGGTAATAGAAGTACATGCGAGTAGATATTGAGGCTGGAGCTATAAGGGTTCCGGTCTCAATTGTTTTTAAGAGGGATGAACCGCATGAAAAAGGGTGCAACCTTCGTTAAAAGATTACACCCCTATGTGAACATAATTCTATGCTTTTATTATTGCTTGATAAAGGTTTTTATCACCACCTCACCTGAACTTTGGCTTATAATTTTTAAATGATAAACTCCAGCAGCCAGTTGTTCTACATTTAATTTAGCTGATGTCCCGTTTTCAAAAATTACATCTGTTGCCATATTTCCTGTTCCATTTAGAATGGTAATCGTTCTCTGATCCGCTTGCGCAAATTCAAGATTAATATTATTAACGACAGGATTGGGATATAATTCCACAGCATTTAGATCGCTCAAATTTTGATTTCCTGTGGAACTAAAGTTTAGGACAGTGCAACTTGTCCCATCAATAACTGGATTTATTTCTTCCAAAGTACCACTATATACTTCAATATCAAACCACATGTCAGGAACAATTCCAAACTCACTTGTGCTGTTAATGTCAACTGCATCCAATACGACTGTGAATAGGGTAGATGCATTGGCAATGCTCGCAGCAGAACCTCCTGGATCGAACCATACAGTTCTTATTAAAGAAATATCATCAGGAATATTATCGAACTGTGGGCTAAAACTACTTTGTGAATAAGCGGCTAGATCTTCGTTTATATTTATTACTTCGACAAGACTATAATTATCAAGTTCCCAAGCTACTCCGAATTGGAAAGAAACAATGTCCGTGAAATTATAAGCAATCACATCCAAATGTACTTGGTCGTTTTCAATTCTAGGAGAAGCGCATAGTTCTAATACTTCATCTTGGCTATGTAGATTTATCTGAAAGCCTGCTAAAAGAACAAAAATAAGTAGATGTTTTTTCATGTTTAGTTTATTTTATGTTTGTACAAATGTAATGAGGTGAAAGGGTATGGTTGTCTCTGAGAAAAGGCTATTTAACAATAGTTTTAACCTTTAATGTGCAGGTCAAATCTTGAAATAAGTTCATTCAAAAGTATTTTACTTTGATGAAATTCCATCATTTTTTGGACTAGGATTCATCGAATTAAAGGATGATCGGAGGATCCGCTAAGATGGAGTTATTTTTATTGAACTCTTTTTTTTGCAATGTAAGATATTCCTTCATCGTCTGGAACTTTGATCTGTCTGATGCATTTGATGGACATGATCTTAGTTCACTAAGTGACACATTGGATCGATGTAAATAATAATAATAATTAAGGAGAACTAGATAATATCAATTACATCCTTGAAGCTTGAAAATCCTGATTCAAACGGGTTTCAACTGCTAATGAGTTTAAATAATACTACTTCGGAAATATCCATACTAGATGTCCATGGAAATATAAAAACTACAAAAATTGTAGGTTACCACACTGATGAAGTGAAAATTAATCTTTCATCATTTTCAAATGGTGTATATTTAGTTGTCATTGACAATCAATATGAACGCTACATAGAAAAAATAATAATAAGTAAATAATTGATTACAAAAATCCTATTTCAGATCTTTTTATGTTTTTCAATCATGTGCACTTCCTTAAATGCTCAGAAACAAGACTACATCTGGATTTCTAATTTTTATAGTACCGATAGTTGTTACAATGCTCCAAGTCCAGATCGCTGTGGGGCAAGTATTTTAGATTTCAATAGTTTACCTCCCTCAACTTACCGTGAGATTAAATTAACCCTTGATTTTTTGGAGTCAAATGCAAGTATCTGTGATGAAAATGGGGAATTACTTTTATACAGCAATGGACAATCCATTCATGATTTTAACCACCATTGGATAGATAATGGGGAGATCGTAAATTATAGTCCCAAATGGGAGTGGCTAACATGGACCAATGAATTCAATAAGACGAGGCCTTCTGGATTCAGAGGTGTGCAGAGTGTGAATATTATTCCTGGACCTGGTGCACAAGATGAGTATTGGTGTTTGTATCATAACTATGAAAATTTTGATGGCCCCACAGAAATAGGAAATTATGAACTTTGGAGTGTTTATGTTAAAAAAAATGACGAAGGAAATTTTGAAGCTTTTGGTAAAGATTCTTTAATCTATGACCAAATTCGTCGTCGAGGTAATCTCAATGCTTGTAAACATGCCAATGGTAGAGACTGGTGGTTCTTACAGTTTAACCGGGATACTGTCCATACCTTTTTAGTAGATCCTTTCGGCATTCATCTTGATCACAGTCAAGTTCTTCCTTTTGAATTACGGACTTCTTTTGGACAATCTAAATTTAGTGCTTCAGGATCTAAATTTGCCTTACACGGAGAATATGTTTTTGAGCACAATGAACCACATGGAGCAGATTTTATGTTGGCAGAATTTGATAGGTGTACTGGTGATTTATTAAACCCAGACTATTATCAGATTCAAGCTGGAGATTGGATAGATAATGCATTAGAGTTTTCTCCAGATGAGAAGCTAATATACCTAGGTTTGAAAGATACGATCTATCAGTATGATTTAGAAAGTGAAAATCTACTTGATTCAAAAGAAGTTATTTACACTCTTGTAGGCGATACTTGCCACCTATTTGGCAGAGATATTCAATTAGGTCAAATGCAGCTTGGTCCAGATAATAAAATTTATTGTGCATTGGGAGGTCAGTGCACCTCCATGCATCGTATTGACTATCCAAATGTAAAAGGACCAGATTGCATGTTCCGTTCAGAAGTTATTCCTTTCCCATCTTTCATTTTTGGAACCATTCCTACCTTAAACACCTATCGACTAGGTCCATTAGATGGAAGTAGTTGCGACACCTTAGGCTTAGACAATATTCCAGTTTCTCGATTTTGGTTTGAACAGGATAGTATAGATTATCAATCCGTTCAATTCTGGGATGTTTCTTATTTCCGACCAGAGGAATGGTCTTGGGATTTTGGAGATGGCATGCAGAGTAATGAAAGACATCCATTTCATGAATTTGAAAACAATGGAATATATGAAGTGTGCTTGACTGTCAGAAATGAGAATGCTGAAGATACAAGTTGTCAAACTTTGGAAATAGGGCCCAGTTCAATCAAAAATATTTTAGATAAAGAATACCTATCCATATATCCCAATCCAGTAGAAGAATATACCCGTCTAGTCATCTATCATTACCTCCCTGAAAATGCCAGATGTAACATTTACAATGCGGAAGGAATTTGCATGAAATCATTTCCTGTTAAAGGTGGTGAGAATAGACTTTATCTAGGAGACCTAAATCAGGGCATTTATTTTTATGAGGTGCTGGATGGTGTACGTAGTCTGGGGGCGGGCAAGCTGCTGAAAATATAACTTTTGAATTACACTTAAATACTGAAAGTATTTAAATATTGGTTCTATTCTACTTTGGCAAAAATTCTTCTACTGTATTTATACCTCACTAATAATGCTTTCTCAATTGGGAACATAAGACTCCCATTGGGTTACGTAAAAACGATAGGGTATGTGTAGTCTGGTGTTTACATAAATAATATATTTAAAATATATGGCTATCCTAATAAATATAGCATGGCTTGAACATACATAATAGTGGTTGATGGCATATATCGTAATATTACAGTAATTCGTATCTTGAAACTGTTGAACACCTAGACACATTCTAGACACAAACAATAGTGGCATATATAAAGCCTTGTAAATCAATGACTTACAAGGCTTTTTTAGTGACCACGGAAGGATTCGAACCCTCAACCTTCAGAGCCGAAATCTGACATTCTATCCAGTTGAACTACGCAGCCATTTATTAAATGCAAATTTATCTTTTTCTTTGAATCAAATCACTTTTTTTGAGGAAACTCATAAAATACTACCCCTAATTTTTTAAAGCCCTATAATCCAAAGGTGGTTCTCTATCACCCAGTAAAGATTCATACTTATAGTTAGGTCCTCTGAGGTCTAATAGCTCTTCTTTCGCCTTAGCTAGCAGTTCTGGATTAGAAAAATAGTCCATGGCAGAAAGGGTCAGTGTTTTAGCCGCTACGATCATTCCTTTCTGGCCGATGGTTGTGCCGCCTGCTGCTACTGCCTGCCACGTATGTGCAGAAGTACCCGGAACCCACGTTGCAGCTCTCATTCCTGCAGTGGGTACAGCCCAGCTTACGTCACCCACATCTGTTGAACCGCCTTGTCCCTGTCTGATGACTCTAAAAGGGGGTATGCTTTCACTTAACTCCAGAGACACGTTATCTGCATATTCAAAACTCTCTACAATCTTATTTGCGAAAGCGGTTTCCTTTTCATCGTAAACCACACCACCTACCATCTTCAGGTTGTCGTGAACCACCTTTGCCAAGGTTTCATTGGGTAGCACATTATATAATCCATGAATAACCTCGTATTCCATTTTGGTCTGTGTTCCCTGAGCAGCGGCTTCAGCAATGCTCACCAGCCATTCAAAATTCTTTTTCACCTGAGACATCTCCGGATGTCTGCAATAATAAAATACTTCTGCAAATTCAGGAACAACATTAGGTGCTTCACCTCCAGAAGTAATCACATAATGAACTCTTGACTCTACCGGTATGTGTTCACGCATGAGGTTCACCATATAATTCATTGCCTCCACACCATCTAAGGCTGAACGACCATTCCAAGGAGATCCTGCGGCATGAGAAGCAATTCCATGAAATCTAAACTTGGCTGATTTATTGGCTAGGGAAGAGGCTGCGTTGGCAGAATTTCCACTGCTTGGATGCCAATGCAATACAGCATCAACATCATCAAACATTCCGGCACGTACGAGGTACACTTTTCCAGCGCCACCTTCCTCTGCAGGTGTTCCATAAAATCTAATCGTTCCTTTGGTTCCGCTTTCTTCCAGCCATTTCTTAACATGGATAGCTGCAGCAGCAGAACCTACACCAAACAGATGGTGTCCGCAGGCATGGCCAGCATTAACATCTTCCCGTTTTTCTCTTTGCGGTGCATTGGTTTGAGAAACTCCGGGTAGGGCGTCAAATTCACCTAGAAGCGCAATGACTGGGCTTCCGCTTCCATAACTTGCGACAAATGCTGTAGGGATGTCCGCAAGGTTGGTTTCAATCTTAAACCCTTCATCCTTTAAAGTCGATTGCAATAAATTGCTACTTTTTGTTTCTTTATATCCGAGTTCCGCATAGTTCCAAATTTTCATGGCAATCTCAAAGTATTCATCTTCAAGTTCACTGATCTCAGAAAGGCTTTGGGTTTTAGAAGCTTGTAGATTTTTATTCTTAGAAACATCTGGTGCTGAAATCTGAGCAGAAATTACGGCTGAAAATAAAATTGAAATAATTAGGGATGCTAAAATTCTTTTCATTTTAATCAATTTTAGGTAGGACGAAAATAAAATAATACAAAACGATGATGGTCATGATAACGACTGGTATATAAAACTTAAATATTCTATGACCGTCTTTACCATCATTCAATTTATCATAGGTTAGCGTTTTCCAGAGTGCCCGAAAAAGAGCGACCATAAACAAAGTCGATGTGATTAATATTATAAGTACCGGCATATCTGACGGAGACATATTTTTAGGTTTATTTCCAAGTTACAACTACTTTTCCAATCGACTTTCTTTCTTCAAGGTATTTATGTGCCTCCCCAATTTCCGTAAAAGGAAATATCTTACCGATCTTAGGTGCAATAACTCCCTCTTCGTTCAACTCAATTACCTCTTTTAGCACTTTGGAAAATACATCTGGCGTATAATCAGCCACTCGCAACATGTTGACCCCAATTAAGGATTGTGATTTCATTAATAATTGAATGGGGTTGTAGAACCCAAATTTCCGCACCGTATTTAATGCTCCGAGCATTCCGAACATTCTATTCGTGGAAGTCATTTGTTCTGCTGCGCCGATATTTACCATCTTTCCACCTTTATTAAGCAACTTATAAGCACTTTTGTATTTACTTCCACCGATGCTATCAAAAACGACATCAAGGACATCACCGTTTGCCATGATCAGCTTTTCAAAATCTTCTTGAGTGTAATCAATGGGATAATCGACGCCCATTTGCTTCAATAAATCGATCTTTTTTGTACTTGCCGTCCCGTAGATTTTACAGCCTTTCCACTTGGCGATTTGAACCAAAATATTTCCGACGCCTCCTGCCGCTGCTTGAATTAAAACTACTTGCCCAGGATAAAGATTGACAGATTCAATGGCACAATAATAGGCAGTACAAGCTTGAGTAGATAATGCCGTCGCTTCCGCAAATGAAACCTTCTCTGAAATTTTCTGTACCCCAAATGCCGGAGTTTTGGCTAATTCTGCATATCCCCCAAACCGAGTAAGGGCTGTCACTCGATCTCCGATATCGACATGTGTAACTTCTGATCCTTTGTCTATAATATGGCCTGCTACATCATATCCAAGCACCGATGGTAAAGGTGGAGCATCTGGATATCTTCCTCTTCTAGCCACGACATCAGCAAAATTCAACCCGCTACACTGAACTTCGATTAAAACCTCATTGGTCGAGATTGTCGGTCTAGCTTGATCTATTATTTTAAAGGCCTCATCCGCGTTTCCGTGCTTTACTAAACTTAATACTTTCATTGGTCACATAATTTTCGCAATACTAACAATTTTTTTCTATCTTAATCACGAATAATTTTCAATGCCCAAATTCATGAAAAGTCCAGTAAAATTGCTAGCTGGTTTATTGATCCTATGTGCCACGATCTTGTGCAGCTGCGTCAATGAACCAGATGTTATAACCCTAGAAGGTAACTATTGCACAGTTAGAGATGGCTTTACAGGCCTAGTTTCAAGTGAAATTCATATTTCCCCAGACACCACCGGAAATCATGATTACATCATATCCAATATTTCTGGATATCCCATACCTTCTGACGCTTACAGAGATGTTTCTGCTTACCTAGTAGGAGATGATATTCTTAGAATACCAGAGTATGAACACGTCATTTCGAATGATGTAAATTTAAAAATATGGGGTAGGGGAGAATTACAGGATGGCTTTTTCAAGTTTGAAATTCATACCAAGCGAGATGATCAAGTTACATTTGAACTTACAGCCATTGACAATAGTTACAATTTAAAGGGTAAAACCTTTGGAAGGGATGCTCAAGAAATAAAGTTTAATGAAGAAAGTATTGATGTTAAACTGATAGACGAAGATCAAATAGAGCACTCCTTTAATTTGCCTTTGGTGATTACATCTTGTTCGGTTCAAGATCTCGAAACTACCGTATTAAATACGTCCGATTCAGTGGAGGAATCCTTGCGTGTTTCGCTTTTTAACAGCGGAGATAAACTAAAAGGAATGATGGCTTTCAGTAGAGATAATTGGAATACAGAATCAAAAGTAGAATTCTCTTTGCCAATAGTTAATTAGGCAAACCTCCTTCTAATAGTTGTTTAAAAAATGCTTGATCTAAAAACTTTGTTTTAAAAGCAACAACATCTTTATAGCCAGATACTTTTCTAATGTCTGATGGATTCTCAGAGTTTGTCACCATATAGATGTAAGGCTTCATCCCTTCAAACTCTATCTTTTGAAATGCCTCTAAAAAGTCCCAACCTGTCTTTCGAGGCATATTGATATCTATTAAAATTATTTCTGGTAAATCCTGGTCCTCTCTGCTTTTAGGTAGGAGTTTTTTTAGTGCTTCTTCTACAGAATAACATTCATCTATTTGTATTTCATTGTCAATAAAGCCTGCTTGCTCCATCATAATCTTGTGAAAAGTATGCGCCGCATAATCATCATCAACCATCATTATTCTTTTCATATCTACCGTTCTCATACCAAGTCTTTCTTAAGTGTAAAACTAAACGTGCTACCAATTCCAACTTTAGAATTTACCCAAATCTCTCCCTGATGTAGTTCAACAATTTTTTTAGAATTTGCTAATCCTGTTCCTTTTCGGGTAGAATCTTTATCTAAGTCTAATACCTGAAAAAGATCAAATATCTTATTTTGATACTCTTCGGAAATACCAATGCCATTATCTTGGATATTGAACAAGTGATATTCTGCATTTTCAGCATGAGAAATTTCAATAATTGTATTTTCTTTCTTTTTTGAATGATAGATTGCGTTTAGTATTAAATTTTCAAAAAGGTGTTTTATTTCATTCTCATTACCTTGAATTTTAGGCATCTTATGAATAGTAATTTTGGCATCTTTCTTTTGAATAATTTCATCCAATTCTAAAACTAGTTCACTCAATAGATTTTTGACACTGAAGCTGGTCAACTCACTTAGTTCTCCGAGTCTTAGGTACTTTTGTATTCCAGAAATTTGTTCTTTGGAGTCTTTAGAAGCTTTATGGATGATTGATATCATCTGTGCAACCTCTGGCTGAAGAGATTCACCGTATTTATCCTTTAGTAAATGAGTAAAATGATAAATGGTATTTAAGGGCTCCTTTATATCATGTGTAGTAGTATAGTTTAATTGCTCAAGTTCATTGTTCTTTTGACTAATGCTATGATTCATTTTTTGAAGCTGCCTATTGCTCACTTTCAACTTTTCCAACATAGAAGCGATTGCCACACTTGCTACTAAAAATGCCAATACCAAAAAGAGGATAAAATTTATAACTGATCGTTGCTTTTTAGAGGTAGATCTGAGCTCAACATTTTCTTTATGCAAGGTTTCAAATGAACTATTTTCATCCATCAGTTGTAAGTAGGAGGAAATTTTTGTTCTAAAATTCTCTTCCAAATAATCCGAAATCTCTTGATTTGTTTGGGCTACCTTTTTCTCATCCTTTAATTCTTTGTATAGATTATATTTTGCTTTGAGATAGCTCAATTTATAACCAAACAGCTTATCCTCTCTAACATTCTCAATTAGATTTTTAGCAAGATCAAATTCAGAAATTCCTACTAAATATTTTAGTTCTCTTACAATATGCTGTGGATATAAGTTTGACTGTACAGTAATCTGATCTGAAAGTTCACACATTAATTCATCTCTTACAATGGCAGCTCCTTCATAGTTTTGTGTTGCCGTAAGAAATTCAACATAAGCTGACAGAGAAAAGGCTTTGAGCTCTCTATCTGAACTCAGATCTACAAGTTCTCGAGCATCATGAAATTTTTCTTTAGCTTCAGCTAATTTTCCTTGAAAAAGGAGTATTTCTGCAATTCGAATAAGATCCCAACCCATATTGTAGTATCGCTCTTCACCAAGGAGTTGTTTTGATAATTGTAAAGCTTCTTGGTTTTTTTCTAAGGCTTTATCATACGCTTCAAGTTGGACATAAATATCTGCTTGATTTCCCAATGGATAGGTCGCTAATAATATTTCGCCATTCTCTATATATAACCTTTGGGAAAGAAGATAATTCTTCATCGAATTGGTGAAATCTCCTAAGTTATGATATGCTATACCTAATAGATTATGAACAGTAGCTACAAAATTCAAGCTCAATTCTTCCTTTTTCTCTAGAAACGAATGACTAATAGAAATTGCATGTTCATGTTCACCAATAGAAATGAAATATTTTATTTTGCTTAAATCTAATTTGTTTTTATGTTCTAGATCATTTAAAGACTCAAATTCTGATTTCAAATCAGAATATTCTTTTTCATGCCACTCTTTGGAAATTGTATTTAAGAAACTGAACGCCTCAATTTTTTCATCCAAACATTTAGGTTTCTCGCATTTGGAATATATTTGAGCATGGAGGCTATCTATTTGCAATGGAGTAATGTTCGCACCATAAATAGTGTACGACATTATTAACATTATTATGCCTGGAAAAATTTTAATCAACACCCCTAATTTGTAGTTAATGTATTCTTACTTCCTGCAAAAATCAATCTCATTATCCCAATTAGCTTGTTCTCAGCTATATTTTCAATGTAAAAGAAGAACTATGACAATTGTATTACATTTAGCAGTCCTTAATTAAATCTTAAACCATGAATGGGGGTGTAACTTTTGGTGTAACCCTTTACGTCTTAAGGACGGAAATTATAAACGAATGAAAAGATTATTATTAAGTATTATTTGTATCAGCGCGTTGTCCAATTTAGTGGGACAGGAGATAAATAATGTTAAAACGAGTAGCACCGATGATCATATGATTATCAGTTATGATTTGAAAGGAGAAGGAGATAAGCTATATGACGTTAAATTGTACTTCCTTAGAAGCGATAGTACTCAGATTCACCCTAAGTCACTTCATGGAGATATAGGAAAGGTAGAGGCTGGTTCTTCTAAAACCATTGTATGGGATGTCTACAAGGATGTAGATGGAATAAGTGGAGCCATAACTCCTAAACTTACAGTAAAGCCTGTAGCTGAAGTAAAAACACCCACAAAAGTTCAAAAAAAGCCATCACCTAATGCTCCAGGACGTATTATGGACGTTTTGACTAAACAGGTCGGAAAAGGTAAAAACAAAGAGAGGAAAAAACTTAGGGCTGGAATTAGATTGGGCATTGGGAAATCTAGGGTTCTGACCGAGCAAAGAGATTTCTTTTTTGATGAGGAGCGATCTTATCTCGTAGGACCATACTTAAGATGGAACGTAAGTAAAAGATTCTATCTCCAACCAGAAATATTATTTCAACAGCAGCACTATGGAGAATTGTTAGGTCCTGAAGCAAAGATAATTCATAATCACAATGTTGGAAGAGGCCAACTGCTTGCTGGTGTTGCTCCGATCCCAGGTATATATTTCAATTTTGGTATGTACTATCAGAAAACACTGAGTGGATTTGATTACAGAGATTTAACGATAATTCAGGATGGTAATGGAAGTATTTCACCAAACTCAGATGATGTCTTTCCATTCGATGACACAGAATTGGGTTTCTTGGCAGGATTCAGCCTGAGCCTAGGTCAAGGCTCTTTTGTTTTAGGATGGTTGTACTCAAGAGGAGCTGATAATTTTGTCAATGGTGATTATTTACTTGGAAGCGAAACCGTATCAGGACAATCACTTATCAATAGAAGTACACACTTCTTCATTCAAAAAGCATTTTAAATTGAGGCTTATTTTTATCGTAATTTTTAGTTGTTTCTTTTCATCATACGACATCGCCGCTCAAGTTGAAGTTAATTTCCCTAAAAAGGGCAAACGAGAATTATCAGAAATAAGAGTAGGGGAGAATGTCAACCTAACTGGATTATGGGAAGGTGAAATAACTCAGTTACTTTGGGACGGCCAGCCAGAATTCAATGGTGTAAGTGGCAAACTGCATGTAGAAATTACTCAAACACAAGGCCAAGTCAGTGGATTACTCGTATGTCGTGCTAAATTCCAAAACGGCAAAGGTTATTTAAGCTACGATAAATATTTTACTGGGAAATGGGAAGGCGATCAGTTTATATACGAAGACATCAGTGTAGAAAACTATATAAATACGCATAGAGATTTACGCCATCTTGAAACTTGTCTTAAAACGGCGAAGCTAAATTTTTATAAAACACTAGGTCTATGGCATTTGGAAGGATCATGGGAGGGCAAAGGTCATGTCACTGATGTTGCTTGTATTCCAGGAAAAATACATTTGACGAAAGTAAATGAAGAAGATCTAGCGATAGAATACGCAAATACCGTTAACACTAATTTTGAGCAAAAGAATGGTAAACCTATAGAGCTTAAATGGGATGAGGATAAGATTAAGGGTATAAAAAATCGAAAGGTAAATGAAGGAAATACCGTCGATGTACAATCAAAGACGCTCAGTATAACTGTCTATGATCATAAAAGATCCGACGGTGATATCATTTCACTTAACTTTAATGGGAATTGGTTACTTGAGAAATACAAAATAAATAATGAGCAGCATAAGATTGATGTGGTGCTAGATAACTCAAAAAAATATCCTGATTATGTCCTTTTATACGCTCATAACTTGGGTAAATATCCACCGAATACGGTAGCAATAATAATCGACGATGGGGTGTCACAGCAGCGAGTAATTTTAAATTCTGACATGCATGTATGCGATGTAATTTATTTCAAGTTTAAGCCTCAAAATTAATTTAATCGAGTCCATTCGCTTATAGTGGTATCGATATTTTCTGCTTCATTCTCCCAATTGTAGAAAGTCTCTTCGCCTTCTATTTCTTTCAATTGGTTGGCATACTTTAAAGCGGTCCCATAATCTTTTTTTAAGGCATAGGCTTTTGCAAAAGTCCAATATAAATGACCTTTAATAAATTCGATAGGGTAGAATTGATTACTCCATTCAGACGCATTAACATAGCTTAATTTTTCAGAACTTTCTAGCCAACTCAAAGCTTGATCAATTCCAAGGTCATGCTCAATCAGAAACTCTGCCGCTTGTAAATAAACAACCCAATGTGTTTCTTCTGAACTTTTTTCTAGCTCCTCCTCCAAGGTTTTAGCCAAATTAGATTGAAACTTGGTTGCAACTTTTATATTCAGGGTGATGTCTTCCCAATCAAATCGTATTTTTGCTTTCTGAAAATCTAGTTGCTCGATTCTATATAAAAGATCCTCTGTAAACTTACTTTGATAATCAGGAGTAACGCTGACCCTCAGAACATCAAATTCCTCTTTATAGGAGTAACTTCCCCATTGATCATAAATGCGGTTAAAAATTATAACCCAAGGGCCTTTTAATTTTGGAATCATGAAAAGCGCATAACGACCTTTAGCAAGCGGTTGATTTTCAATTTCAACGTCATCAGAAAAATATACGGTTGTAGCTTCATTTGCTCCACATCTCCAAATTTGATCTATAGGCACCAATTCTCCCCATATTTTCCTGCCTTTTACTTTTGGACTACCATAGGTTATTTCGATGTCTGTATATCCTACTTTTTGATAGATTAATTTATCTGGACTTGATCGCGGTATTAATTGCGTGCGATATTGGCCCATCAAAGGAAATGAGCCTAGGAAGATCATTAGAAAAGCTAGAAAGCGCATTACATAGGTTTTTTACAAGCTAAAAAATAATTTAGCGATGCAGTAAATGTAAGGCATACCTTTAGATAAATTTAACTTGAATGTGAATTTCAGTTTAAAGTAAGCACTTTATGATAGCTTTTAAGCTCATTAAAGAGGTCTGTAGGGTTGAAAGGCTTTGAAAGGTAACCATTCATTCCAGCAGTTTGGACTTTACTGCGGACATCTGATGAAATACTTGCAGATAAGGCGATGATTGGTAATTTTTCGAATTTTCCTCCAAAAGCTCTGATCTTTTTACTTGCTGTATAGCCATCCATTTCAGGCATTTGAAGATCCATAAGAACCAAATCAAAATCTTCATTTTGAGTGTAATTAATGGCTTCTTGGCCACTTATTGCCTCCTGATAACTTACGCCCCATTCCTCAAAGAATTGAGTGACCACCATTAAATTTATTTTATTGTCATCGACAACCAGTAGCCGCATTCCTGCCAGACTTTCAATCTTGACATTAGCTTCCGATGATGTTGGAGTATTTTTCTTCTCTGAATTTAAATATTCAATGTCAAAAGAAAAGGTTGTTCCTTGGCCGATTGTACTATCAACATCAATTTCTCCACCTAAAAGATTTACAATCTTTTTACAAATGGCAAGACCTAGACCTGTACCTCCATATTTCTTTGTGGTATCGTCTTCTGCTTGCGCAAATCTCTCAAAGATTAAATCAAATTTATCTTCTTTAATACCTATCCCCTCATCCGTAACACTAAATCTTATTTTTGAATGAGAAGAGTTGCTACTTTCTAATTTAACTGAAACAATTATGTCACCATCGAAGGTAAATTTAATTGCGTTATTTACGAGATTGGTAATTACTTGGGTTAGACGAGCTGAATCTCCAATAACATAGGAAGGGACCTGTTCATCAATTTCAATCCTTAATGTGTTCAACCGCTCTTGAGCCAAAATTTCATGACTTCTAACAATGGAACTAATCACCTTTTCTAGGGAAAAGTCCTTTTTTTCGAAGTTTAATTTACCTACATGAAGCTTGTTATAATCTAAAATATCATTAATGAGTACCAGAAGATTTTTAGAGGAGAAACTTAAGGTTTCTAAATTTTCAATCTGCTCAGGCTTTGGATCTTTACGTAATAAAATATTACTTAATGCAATCACCGCATTAAGTGGTGTACGAATTTCATGTGACATGGTTGAAAGAAATCTTGACTTAGATTTATTGGCCTCAATTAATTCCTTTTCAACTTCCTTTAGGTAAGTTATATTATTCAATGAACCGATAGCTCCTTTGACAGTTCCGTCATTATATCTTACGATCTTGACAGACATTTCCCACCATTTTAGCAATCCGTTACTTTTCCTACCAAAAACGGTTTTGAATATATCTTTGGAGAAATTTCGATTTAAAATTTCCTTCAAAACTTCTGATTCAAAACTGACAATGCCTTTGGCAAATTCCATGAAATTTTTACCGATGCTTGCTTCAGGAAGTTCTTCCCCGTATTTAATCCATGAAGAATTTAAATAAGTAAAGTTTCCAAATTTATCCATTTCGAAAATGATATCAGATAAGTTATTTACAACATTATCCAATCTCAATTTGGCCTCCATAGCCTCTATCGATTTTTGTGTATTTTCTTCTTTTAATTGAGCATTGGCAGTGTAAAGTTCCGCTGAACTTATCTCAATAATATTTTCAAGTGTTAGCAGATCCTCTTGAGATGAATGATAAGAACAATTCACGGACTCAAGAAAACCTGACAATCTCTCGACATCCGCACTAGTCAGCTTATGCTTTCGTATTTGTCTTTTTAGAAGTCGATGAAATTTATTATCAATCATTCACTGAAAGTTGTAATTGTCATGGTCTGATTATGTAGTCTACATGGTTCAAACTTGTTAAACGGAGCCATTTCGCCATAAGAATAGAAGCCTGAAATTACTGGTCTTGCTCCTAACACTTCTCTTACTACTTCAATTTCCTCCTCAACCATCTGCTTCAAGACCAACCTTCTACCAACACAACTGATCAACAAAGCAAAATCAGCCTGTTCATTCTGAATTTTAGATGAATCATGGGCAGATTGTTCCGCACCATCAATCAGTCGATCAACATTTGCCTTCATCATTCTGACTTGAGAACCTACAGGCATACTACCAGCAAAGGTTAGGCTACGATCTTCTTCGTTAATAGCTAGAATTGTGCGAACGACCGGTTTTTGAGAGGCATCCTCCCTTAAACTCAATGGAAATAATAATCCAGAACCCGGCAATTCTTTTGCCTTTTGCTCCCCTAGAAACGATTTATATAAATCTAAAGCGGGCTGACCGTCCAACTCATACAAAATATTTCCATTTGATCGAGTCACTGTTCTTTCAATTCCAAAACTATCCCAACCTCCTTTCGAACTGTAACCTACTTTTAGTTCATCTCCATAAAATCCAATTCCTACAATTTGCTTTTCTAACAGTTTATTGCCATTGATTACAAATGTTTTACTGAAAGCAGTTCCATCACCCGCAAGACCTCCAGTTACACTGATTTGGGTATCATGATCCATCGTAAGTCCTTTTACAAGTTCGGCTCCATTGACATGAAGACCATCACTCAATACAAGTAAATGGCTGAGATTATTTGAATGTAAACTGTCATATAAAAATTGACCAACTTCTAGGCTTCGTGAAGGATCTGAAATAGGAAAGGTCTCTAGTCTAACTGTTGTTTTCTCAAAAAGAATTGCATTGAGTACAATGGTATCATCAACGACTGAAATATCTGCGATTTCTCCTGAAGTTGAGCAACCTGTGATGATTGCCTCAGGATATAGCTCTTTCAATTTGGCAATAAATATTTCAGTTTTTTTGTATCCTGGAGAAACAAATAGTAGAAATAAACTAGGCTTAAAATCTAATTTTAAGTCCTCCGCTTCATATGTTCCTTCAATAATTTGTTGATGTACTTTCACTTCTATTATTTTGAATTTAAATAATTTATCAGACGAGTTTTTTCAAGGCTAACAGCCTCCATGAAGGTGTCATAATCTTCATAAAACTCATCATAAAGACCTACGACATCTTCGGAGTGTAGCAAGGCCTTTTTTTCAATCTCTGCCAAAAGTTTAGATGTACGACCTAGACCTACATAATAAAAATTGTTTTTTATCTTATGTGTAATTGATTTAATGGAAGGGTAGTCTACATTATGAATAGCAACTTTTAGTCGCGGAACCTCTGATTCATTTGAATCTAAAAATGCCTGAAACATATTGATGACTAATTTGTAATTACTTCCATAAGAGGAGGATAGAAAGCTAGCATCTAAACGCGAGGAGTTGTTATAACTGAAAATATTTTCAGTTGCTGCTGCTTGGATTGGATTTTTTAAATTAACACTCATTTTAATTTCTGTTTAAATTAAAAAGGTGATGAATTTAAATAGAGGCAAATGATTTGCCAATTACTTACAGAAAGGACTAAAGTTAGTACAAGAATAGGGAGTGAAGGGAAATAATGTCCCAATTGTCGGTTACTAGCGAATTAAAGTAACTGATCCAGTTTTGAGTTCTATATTGTATTGTCCTATTTGGTATTCAATGAGATAGGTATATACGCCAGGCATTAGATCTTGGCCCTTAAATTTTCCATCCCACCAATGGTCTTGGGTATGAATATCAAAGTTATAATCACTGTATAGTAGTTCTCCCCATCGATCAAAGATTAAATATCTATGTATTTCAACATCTTGCTCCTCAAAAGTAAATACTTGAAAGAGGTTATTAAAATTCAAATCATCTGGCGTAAAAACATTAGGAATATATACCGGGCAAAATGTGGGAATGCTGTATAAATTCTCATCATTACATCCAAATTCGTCCTGTACAAAAACATTATAATTCCCTGAACCTAAATTTTCAAAGAGCGCTTCTGGATAGTAATTAATTCCATCAATACTAAACTCAATATTTCCTGAACCACCAGCTGCTTCTAAAGATATAGAACCTGTATTTTCACCGCAAATTGCTTCTTTTATTTCCGCTTCGAGTATAATAACTGCAGGACTACCTTCAAGAATAACCGTATCTAAACGGAGACAACCAGGTTCATCAATGGCCGTTAAATAATATTCACCTTCTGGCAAACTATCAAAAACAGACTCTGAGACAAAATCACTATTATTTAAAGAATAAAGGATTTCTCCAGTACCTCCCAAAACATTTCCTTCAATGACTCCGATTGCTTGATCACATGCATCATTTATAAAACTGCTTGGTAGCAATTCCATTTCATCACTAGGATTAATAATAACATCAACTGCCGCACTGCAGCCGGTAGGACCTATTATTGTAACTACATAAGGGCCTGGTGATAATCCTTCAAATACATTTTGATTTTGAAAATTGAAAGCATCAATATAGTAAATGACATTTTCATCCTCAGAAGCAATCACTTCTAAAGTTCCATTGTCTTCTCCACAAGTGGTATGGCTTATTATTACCTCCTCGATTACTGTAGGACCTTCGGCAATTACAGCTTCATTTAAAGCAGCAAAACACCCATTTTCATCTTGAACTATGATGATGTAATCACCGGCATTTAGCGGAGTAAATAAACCATCGGTTTGATAAGTAACTCCCCCATCTATTGAATAGGATAGATTGAGATCACCGGTATTGGTTATGTCAATATTCCCTGGGCTGTCTTGGCAAAGAATGTCTTGTACATTGACTTGTAAATCCTGTAATAAGTCAATCCCAGAAAAACAGATGGTAAAATTGTCCATCCCCAATCCGAATGCACCGCCGGTATCTCTTTGTCCTTTCATTCTCACTTGAGAAATCTTCCCTTCACAACCTGGGTCATTCAATCCCCATGGGGTAGCAAGCCCATCACCTGTTCCAGGGTCACCTGCTTGTATAAATATGTCATCAAGCAAATTTCCAGCTATATCAAAGGCATCCACTCTGAACTCCTCACCAAAATCCATGTCAAGAATATAACTTGAAATACTATCTATTGGAGGATTGAAATTCATAATAAGTGCTGGTGCATCAGTTCCTGATAATATACCATCATCAGTAATAAAAAACTCTCCTATCGGAGGAATTTGATTAGGCATAGGTATATCACTACCAAGAGATGATGCAAAGGCTTCTGGCGGTTCGCCACCGACTTGAGCCAGAACTGGAGAAGTCCCATCTTCTAAAATAAAAGTAATCCCTGCTAAATCGGCATACTGTGAATTAACTGGAATACCAGCAGTGGATGGTACTCCATTTATTGTCTCGAAGTCAATTTTAATGCATTCACTTACAATATCTTGGGCAAGAAGTATGGTGGAAAAGCACGATAATAATATAATTGCTAGATATTTCATTGGTTATTCTACGTTGAAAATATGACACCTTACTCTATATATACAATAATTAGAGGTTTTGTTGCACTTTTGTCTTCTTAAGGGTTCCACATAAGAAAGGCCTTAATAAAAGGAGTTAAATTACCGTTAAGCACATCATCTGGATTTCTAGTCTCATGCTTGGTTCTATGGTCTTTTACTCGCCGATCATCTAGAACATAAGATCTTATCTGCGATCCCCACTCATTTTTCATTTTAGAATCTTCTACCATGCTTTTCTCTTTCAGCTGCTTTTGAAGTTCCACTTCGTAAAGTCTTGACTTTAGAAGCACCAAGGCTTTCTCTCTATTCATGTGCTGAGAACGTTCTTGCTGGCATTCAGCAGTTATTCCAGAGGGTAGGTGACGGACTCTAACGGCAGATTCTGTTTTATTGACGTGTTGGCCCCCTGCGCCACTTGCTCTAAAAGTATCCCATTCAATATCTGCAGGATTAATTTCAACTTCAATGGTATCATCCACAACAGGATGTACAAATACGGATGCAAAAGAAGTCATCCTTTTGCCTTGAGCGTTATAAGGACTTACTCTTACCAATCGATGGACTCCATTTTCACCTTTAAGCATTCCATAGGCACTTTCTCCCGTCAATTCCAATTCAATGCTTCTTATCCCCGCAACATCACCATTAACTCTATTAATTTCTGAAACTTTGAATCCGTTCTTTTCTCCATACATAAGATACATCCGCTGCAGCATGTCTGCCCAATCACAGGCTTCTGTCCCACCAGCGCCAGCATTGATTTCAAGAATACAGGCGAGCTTATCCTCTGGTTGATCTAGGGTAGTTCTAAACTCTATTTCTTCTATCTGATCTAATACAGAATTGTACTTATTATCAACCTCTTCTTCAGAGGCTTCACCCATTTTCTGAAACTCGTACAGGACTTCAATGTCCTCAATTTCATTCTTTAGGTGTTCATACTTTTCAACCCAATTTTTATCAGACTTAAGTTCTCTTAATAATTCTTCTGCTCTTTTAGGATCATCCCAAAATTTAGGATCGGCAGCTCTTTCTTCGTTGTTTAAAATCTGGATTTCCCGTCTATCAACGTCAAAGATACCCCCTTATCGATGTCAATCGCTTTTGCAGTTCAACCAACTGATCTGCGGTCATATTGCCCTCTTTTTAATTATTTAATATTCTCCAAGTACACTTGAAAAATTAGATCAGACTTGGCTGGAATGGTTGGAGGTCGTCCTTGTTCTCCGTAAGCCATTGCATATGGAATATCTAATAATGCCTTCGCTCCTTTATTTAAGAATGTAAGACCTTTATCCCAGCCTGGAATCACGGAGCCTTGGCCAAGCATAAATTCATAAGGCATTCCTCGTTCGTAACTATTATCAAAGGAGCTCATATCTTTTAGATAGCCTGCATACATTACAGACACTGCCTGTCCAGTTTCTGCATTTGCTCCTTCTCCTTCTTCAAGCATAATTATTTTCAACCCATCTGGGCCTTCGATAACTTCACCGACATTCTCTCCTTTCAAATAATTTGAAATAGTTGACTCAATCTCCTCAAGCGTCGCCGGTGCTTCAAGTTTAGCAGCGGCCATTGCCTGCTCCATTTCTAATCTCTTATTCTCCATTTCAGCTGTGTATTCCTCTTCAGTTTGGATTCTAGTGGTTAGTACACTGTACCTAATATATTCGGAGCCCACCATGTTAGGTGGTGGGTTAGGAATAGAATCAATAGGAATGAAAAGAGATGCACTATCTCCGACGGCTATATTGGACATCAATTCAATTACTGGATTAGACTTGTCTGGAATGTTTTCTTCCGCCAATATTTGAATGACAGGCATGTTCTCTCCTCGTTCGGATTTATCAATAACTTCATCCTTGTCATTATATATATCAAGATTAAAATAAACATATTCACCTACTTGTGGAAGTTCACTTCCTGTATTATTGTGAATGATTGTTTTGTAACCTTTGATGTACTTCTCATTGCTAGAAGTAGAATCGCAACTCATTATGCTGATTGCGACCAAAGCTAAAAGGGCTAGGTTTAATTTATTCATGGTTATACTTCATTGTTATTTATAAATTCTGGAAGGACGTTTTTAAACTTGTCAACTACATTCTCTAGCTTGCTATATACTGCGCCTCCACTTGCATTCTTATGTCCTCCGCCATTGAAATACTTCCTTGCCAATTCCTGCATTGAAATATCCCCTTTTGATCTCAAGGATAATTTTACGATTGTCGGCTGTTCCGTTATAAAGGCTGCAACCGTCATCCCTTTCATCATTAAAATATAGTTAACGATGCCTTCAGTGTCACCTCTTGAAATGTCAAAATCAACATAATCTTGCTTGGTTAAGGTGATAATTCCAGCATTTAAATCAGGAAGTAACTCTAGACGATTTGCTAAGCAATGTCCTAACAATGCAATCTGCTTTGGGGACATCGTATTATGAATAAGGTCCTGCATTTTATAATCATCCGCTCCTTTCTTCTTTAATGCAGAAGCAACTTCATAGGTATATGGATTCGTTGAATATTTAAAAGAACCGGTGTCTGTAATGAGACCTATAAATAGCAACTCACTGATAAATGTGTTAATCTTAGCATCCTCCCCAAGCATTTGGATAAACTTGTAGACCAGTTCACAAGTTGAACTTGCCGTAGTTTCAGACAAGCTAAAATCTGCAAATGGTTCTGGGTCTAAGTGGTGGTCTATTAACAATTTGGTTGCCTTAGATTTATCAACCAAAGGTCCTAATTTATCAATACGGTCAAGTGCATTAAAATCAAGACAGGCAATAATGTCTGCTTTTTCAATTTCTATTGCAGCTTTTTCAGCATCTGAATCAAAAATAATACACTGATCAATGCCTTTGATGAATTCGAAAGCAACAGGGTAGTCACTCGGGTAAATCACCTTTACAACGTGTCCGTACTCTTCAAGGAAGTACCGGAAAGCCATGCTAGAACCGATGGCATCCCCATCTGGATTACGATGACTAATGATCACAATATCCTTGGGATATGATAACTGAGATTTTAAATCTTGGATTTTTTCCATAGCGGTCCGCAAAATTGATAAATTTTAATGGAATTGGTGTCAAATTATTGAAGTAAATGTTACTATAACAGTTTTTAAATCCAGCCTTTTTATACTTTTGCTGCAAATAAACAATAAAACACAAAATGGCAACAAACAGAACATTTACTATGATCAAGCCAGACGCCGTAAAAGCTGGAAACATTGGAAACATACTAAAAATGATCAATGAGGCTGGATTTAAAATTGTAGCAATGAAATATACTCACCTTTCCAAGGAAATGGCTGGTGGATTTTATGAAGTGCACAAAGAAAGACCATTCTACGGCGAGTTGGTTGATTTTATGTCCTCAGGACCGATAGTAGCTGCTGTCTTAGAAAAAGACAACGCCGTTGCTGATTTTAGAAAACTTATTGGAGCTACCAATCCAGAAGAAGCAGAAGCTGGGACTATCAGAGCACTTTATGCATCTAATGTAGGTGAAAATGCTGTACATGGTTCGGATAGTGATGAGAACGCTGATATCGAAGCAAATTATCACTTTTCACAGACAGAAATATACGCATAGTCAATCCCTATGTGAACATACGAAGGTCATCTGCTCAGGTAGATGACCTTTTTTAATTGATCACTTTTATTATTTGACTGAGGCAGTCATTCATATCTAAGGCATCCCTGTTGGTCAAGCCCATTCTAACGACGACCAAATCTTCTGAAGGAATGATAAATACATATTGGCCTTGATAGCCATTGCATGAAAACATATCTTCCGGTACATCTGGATACACCAATCCTGCGTTCAGCCAAAATTGTGCACCATAACTTTTGTCCTCACAATGAGCTGCCGGCTTCACGCTATAGTCAATCCATGATTTATCTAAAATTGTATCGCCTTGGACTATACCATTGTTAAGATAAAGTAAACCGAACTTAGCCCAATCTCTTGGCGTTGCATAACCGAAAGAAGATAGAATATAATTTCCCGCCTGATCTGTATCTAAAGTCATTGATGACATCCCAAGTTTATCAAAAAGTGCTTCATAGGGATAGTTACGATACAATGAATCATTGCCTATAGTTTCCCTGATGAGATTCGAAATTACATTTGTTGTGCCTGATGAATATTCCCAATAACTTCCTGGTTTGGCCTCCAAGGGTTGATCTATAGCAAACGAACTACAATTAAATTCTTCAAACAACAATCGAGTTGCGTCAGATCGTTTGGCGTATTCTTCATCCCAATCTAAACCTGATTGCATTTGAAGTAAATCATTAAGGGTAATATCACGTCTTTCATCCTTACTCCATTCTTCAAACAAGTTTTTATTCTCAATTTGCAGTTTGCCGTCTTTCACAAGCATGCCTACAAGGGCATTGGCAATACTTTTATTCATCGACCAAGCTAATATTCTGGAATCCTTATTAAATCCCTTCCCATATCTTTCATAAATTAGAGAGTCTTTGTGCACAACCACTAAGGCTCTGGTCTTTTTTATATTTTCATTGGGTTGATCAAAAATTAAATCGGAAGCCTGTTTAATTTTTTTAATATCAAATGAAGGATTTTCTAGTTTAGGGATATCAATATTTCTCGCTTTCGCAAATGAACTCTTTGGCAGTGGAAGTTTGTGATCATTTACAAGAACACAATTATTCCCATCAAATTTTACTTTTGACTCCCAATACCCAAACAACGAAGCAACTGCAGTTTGGTTGCGCTCTATTTTTAAATCTACAAAGTTCAGTGGAAACTGAGCAAGGTCTTCGGATAAGATAGATTCAATATTTCGTTGAGCAATAAGATGGCATCCACATAACTTTTTAGCTGCATAGCCTGTGATTATGAAATAATTAGCGTTTAAATACCAAAAGGCAAATAATAGCAATAAGACAATAGAAGCAAGAAAAATTAAAAGGGCTTTTTTCATAATTGAAGACAAGTCTATTTCTAGAACTCCCGGACTTTTAAGTTATTTTAGAGTTGTAAACATATTGATTTAATCTGGTTTTGGCCACTTTTACATTTGAAGTCTATGAAAGTTTTAAAAACTTCTGCCTATAAATTTTTTGCCTTTTCATTGATCACCTTACTAATTTTCTCTTGCAACACCGATGAAACTGAGCCGTACATTCCTGGCTCCTTTAAAGCTTTAGAACTCTTCACTCATGTAAGGTCATTCCCCAATGCCGACATACCTAAGGCTGGTTACTTCAAAGAATTTAAAAAACATAAGACTCTCATCAATAATGTCTCAGGTAGGGGAGTGATGGATTCTTGGGAAGCGATTGGCTCCAAAACAACAGCCGGAAGAACCTTAACTGTTGCTATAAATCCACAGGATCCGAACACTATATATGCGGGCTCAGCAAGTGGAGGTATTTGGAGATCTAGGACTTTGGGACTAGAAGGAGATTGGGAGCGAATCGAAACGGACTTTCCTGTCTTGGGAGTTAGTACCATCGCTTTCGCAAAAGGAGATAGTACATTGATGTATATCGGAACGGGAGAAGTTTATAACATCAATGAAACAGGAAATGACGGTGCTTATCGATCGACAAGAGGGAGTTACGGTATTGGAATACTAAAATCTGAAGATGGAGGAGAAACATGGACTCACTCTTTGGATTGGTCCTATGCACAAGGGGAAGGAGTGTGGATGATAAAAGTTTCAGAAAATGATCCTGACTTGGTCTATGCAGCAACAACCGAAGGTGTTTTAAAAAGTATTGATCGTGGAGAAACCTGGGAAAATGTGTTTGAAAATGATATCGTAACTGACTTAGAAATTAATCCTGAAAACGATGAAGAGATTGTAGTAAGTTGTGGCAATTTAAACTCTTCGGGCAAAGGAATTTACTATACATCAGATGGAGGTACTAGCTGGAATGAAAGTACAAATGTACCTCAAGATTTTTCTGGAAAAATCCTATTAGCCAGAAGCTTGACAAATCCCAATATTGTTTATGCATCTGTGGGAAATGGTTTCACTTTCCAAGATGGATATACTTGGTTATTACGATCTACAGATGGAGGAAAAGAATTTACAATAGTCAATGAAACAGATTACTCAAAGTGGCAAGGATGGTTTTCTCATGATGTGGCCATCTCGCCCAATGATCCAAACGAATTGATAACCGTAGGTATTGATGTTTATAAAAGTATCGATGGTGGAAATTCTTTAAATCAAGTAAGTAGTGGGGGAGTGACCTTAGGCGTACCCCCACTTGATGGACCCGATGGTGGTAGTCAATACTCTCACTCAGACCACCATTTTGTTATTTACCATCCAGAGATTGAAGATCTCGTAATTTTAGGTAATGATGGTGGCGTTTTCATTTCGAAAGATGCTGGTCAATCATTCGAAAGTGCAAATGTGAATATGCAGACCACTCAATTTTATAATGGTTTTTCAGTTTCTGGTTTAGATCCTGATTTTGCCATGGGAGGCTTACAAGATAATAGTACATCGATTTACACTGGTGGAGATTCTTGGAGGCGAGCTATTGGAGGAGATGGAAGTTGGACTGCGATAAATCCTACAGATGATAGCAAGTATTATGGATCATCTCAAAATCTCAATATGGTAAGATCTCTTGGATCAGTAGATGATAATTTTTATGAAAATATCAGGCCTCCTTTAAATGGCGATACGCCATTATTTATCGCCCCATTTGTCCTATGTCCGAGTGAACCAAATGTTCTTTATGCAGGAGCTCTATATATATATAAAGGTTTTGATAGCGGATCAAATTTTAATTGGATTAGGGTCAATGACTCAGAACAACTGAATGGAGATCCTGTTTATGCCATGGCAGTATCAGATGTTAATTCAGATGTTCTGTATGTTGGTACTGCTCCACAATCATCAGCTGCGATGATTTTTACAACGACCAATGGAGGGGATTCTTTCGAGTCCTCCAGCCCTGTCCCTAATAGAATCGTCAATGACTTGAGTGTTTATCCAGGAAAACCGGGAAAAGCCATTGCTGTTTATAGTGGATTTGGAACGCCACATGTATGGAGAACTGAAGATTTTGGCAGTACCTGGCAAGACATTTCTTCAAATTTACCAGACGTACCTACCAATGCGGTGATTGTAGATCCAGAAGATGAAAATTACATCTATATCGGAAATGACCTTGGAGTTTATTATAGTGAAAATGGAGGGCAGAGTTATTTGCCGATGCAAAATGGATTACCTACTGCGGTAATAGCCATGGATCTTAAGATCTCATTAGTCAATGATAAACTATGGGTTGCTACCCATGGTAATGGAACTTATAATGTTGATCTACCATCGTCAGCTTTAGCGACTAAGGATCTTGTTGAGTCACCAATTATAAACATCTTTCCCAATCCGACCATTGATAAGATCTCAATTGAAACTGATATAAATGAAGCTTTTACTATTGAACTATTTAATTCCTCAGGGCAAAATGTTGGCAATTATGAAAATACCAATGAAATCAACTTGCAGGAATTACCTAGTGGCGCATATTTTTTAATCTTTGCAACTCAAGGTCAACGATTGACCAAACACTTGATTAAACAATAGATGAAAAAAGATACATTTCAAGAGCCTCAAGGCTTAAATGACGTTGCAGAGTTTCACGATACTTTTCAGCTACCTGTCATTGAAAAACCAGTTATCCCTGATGTTAATAGATGCAACTTAAGGGTAAATTTGCTGGAAGAAGAACTTTCTGAACTGAAGGAGGCCATTGAGAATTCCGATTTAATAGAAGTAGCCGATGCCCTTTGTGACATCCAATATGTCTTGTCTGGAGCTATTTTAGAATTTGGGCTTGGAGAGAAATTCAAAAGTTTATTTGATGAGGTTCACAGATCTAACATGAGCAAAACATGCAAAAACATGGAAGAGGCTTTAGCTACTCAAAAGCACTATTTGGATAATAAGAAAATGAATTCGGTCATCAAGGAAAGAAATGGAGAATTTCTAGTTTATAGAATTGATGATGGTAAGGTCCTCAAATCAGTAAATTATTCACAAGCTAACTTGAAAGACCTACTTTAAAATAAAAATGCCTGCCACACTAATTAAAGCATGAACAGGCAACTCTCTAATGCATATAAATGCTTCTTAAATATCTTTGAGAAGAGCTCTTATTTCTTCGAGCTCGCGTTCTGAAAGAACCGCGTCAAGTGCTATATTTTCATTTTCCTCCGGAAATTCTTGAACGAATATTTCGTACAAATTCATTCGAATATTTGCAAGAACTACAAGTTTCATTTCTGTATCAACCGGCAATTGATTCAATTTACAAAAGGTTCCTAACTCAGATGAACGCTCCAACGGAACAACAATATTCTCATCTAACTTTAAAAATGAAATCGAATTCGTTGAATTATATTCTCCGGGGAGGGTAACGCATACATCTCTATTCTCCAAATTGCCAAAATTGACCAAACTACCCAAACTATATTTACCTAGTTCGTTTATTGAAATTAAGGCCCCATAAATGGACGCACCTATTTCATCTTGCTGCTCTTGAATCTCAAAGTCAAAATCGCTTACTTCCCATTTACTGGTGGAATCATTGTATTTAAATAAATCAAGACCTTTCAATGATTCAATTTCTACAAATATAGTAATGGGCTTGTCTGGATTTATGGACGCATCGTTACTTAAGTTAATTTCAAAGTAGTGTGTAGGCATGATGAAACTTTCTCCAATAGCGCTAGACACACCTGACAGTATAACGTCTACAACATTCCTTGATTCCTTCAAGTGGAGCATTATTTTGGATTCCGAGCTTCCTGTGGATATGCTATTTTCTGGTATCTGAATAATTGATTCTTCAAAATTCAAATCAATCACTTCATTTACATTGATTAATTTACTTTGAGTTTCTAAGCCTAATTCTTCAAATAAAAATTCGATGCTACCATCTAATGGATATGGATTAAAGTTATCTGTATTTTTCTGACAAGATGATGTGAATAAAATTATACAGAATAAATAGAGTAAATTTATTTTCAAGATTTTAATTTTAATCAGTTCTTAATTATAGAAGATATTTAGCTCCTACAAATAATCCAAGAGAAGAATATTTTTGTTCGACTCCATAGAATTCATGTGATGTACTACCTAAATTTTTATAACCATTTAGGCCAGATATAAGTTGCAGATTATTGTTTACATTATACTGTAGATAGACACTTGCTGTAGCGCTGTGAACAAGACTCCTAAAGAATGGATTTCTACTTTTCTGAATTTCTCCGATGTCTGCAATGGCTCCTGATTCATCAAACATCTTTCCTTCATACTTAGACCAGACATTTACTAAGAGCCCAGCTTTACCAGCAACGGTTACTTTTTTGTTTAAAGGAAATTCATATCCAATACTAACAGGGATACTGATTTTTCTAAATTTATTATGATTTACAACTTCTCTGACGCCAGCAACATCTGTTATAATGGTATCCGAAATTGCCTCTGGATTTCCGCCTATGCTAATGGTATCATTATTTATGAAAGTAGCAGAGCCTGAGGCATTGTAATCTTTGTAATTAAACTTTTCGTTGATTTGATCATATCTGACCCCGATTTCAGCGAAGTATCCATTTCTGAATGACGCACCAAAATTAATCTCATCGGAGAAAGAATATTTTTTCGATTCAGAACGAAGTCTACTTTTGGTGTATTCGTTTAGGCCTTCCGATTTGGCTCTAAGGGAGTTAAAGGCGTAACTGGAAATGTGTCTTGAGCCGAGGTAATATTCCGGCTTAGCTCCTTGATGAATTTCACAATAAACTTCTTCTTTCGAAGAATTAAGGATAGGTAATCGTTTTTTTTTTACTGTGAGTGGTTGGACTGCATTAAATTCTAATGGATTAAAGTCTACTAAATTTCTCATTTTAGTCTGATCTACTTGAGGAATGTCAAGCATAGTCCTTTTGGGCACAGAAGCCTTAAGAATTGTGACTTTAGAAGTTGCGCCCTCACTTGGTAGAAAGGTATTACTAGATGAAGAAGATTCGGCTATGTTTACCTTTGATTGATTATCGACATTAATAGCAACTGTTGGGTTATTATATGATATGTTTTGAATGTCATGAATAGAAGAAATAAAACCATCATACTCCACAGCATTGAGCTCCGCCGATGGTGCAGCTGGTGTTTCAACCTTCCAAGTAGGGTATTTATTAATAGTTAAAATTACAAATGCGAAAGAGAAGAGAAAGAAACCAATCCATAAAGCATTTCCTGGTTTACTTTTTTCAATGGGAATTTCATTTTTGATGTCATCCCATATTGAGTCAGGAAAATCACTTTTCGCTTCATATAATTTATCACGCAGTATATCTTCAAATTTTCTCACCCAGCTAGCTTCAATAGTTTAATTAATTTGTTTTTCAACGCTCTTTTAGCTTTCACTAATTGCGAGCGTGAAGTAGATTCAGTGATGCCCAATTTTTCACTGATTTCTTTATGGTTGTATCCCTCGACAACATTTAAGTTGAAGATTGTTCTGTAACCTTCTGGTAGTTCTTCTAAGACTTTAAGTATTTCTTCTACCGCAAGATTAGATAAGACCTGAGAGTTCAAACCAACATCTAGAAAGTGATCTAATTCTACTTTTTCAATTCTTCTAGAGGCTTTGTTTAAATGCTTGAGCGCGGTGTTAACCATGATTTTTCTAACCCAACCTTCGAATGATCCTTGAAATTTAAATGAACCAAGATTATTGAATGCCTTAATAAATCCTTCCTGCATCCAATCTTCAGCCTCATGACGGTCAATGGCATACCGCTGACACACCATCATCATTTTTGGTGCAAAGAGCTCGAAAAGGGTTTTGAAAGCAACTTCTTGACCTTTTAAACAGGCTCTTACGAGATCATATTCTTGTTTTGTTTTAAGATTCACTATCAGTACTTAATTAATAGACCGAATTTTAAGCATAAACGCTGCCTTAAGCATCAGCATCTTCAATAATCTCAATATCGTCAATTAAATCGTTTCCATCACCATCCAAGTCCTCAAATCCAGCGATAGGTGCAGGATCTATAGATTTCATATTTTCTACCTTGCCATCAAGCTCTATTTTTCCTTCAGAAAAGGCATCATATTCACCATCAGCAAATTTATCTGCTTTGGAGAAAAAGTCATCCGTTCCATCTAGAAGGGAGCCTCCTGCGGTCAAATCTTTCTCTGCAAATTCTCCCTTTGGAGGCAATTTGGCCTGTTCAGCCTCCCATGCTTGGGCCTTTTCCATTGTTTCGTCGTATTTCGTTGAAATCTGATCGCCGATCTCACTTGCTCTTTCTGCAACTCTATCTTTGGCTTCTATGAGTTTTTCCCCAACGTTTTCTGCTACATCTAATCCTTTTTTGGATGCTTCGCCGCCGCCTTCAATAATTTTTGAACCAAGATTCTCTGCAACGTCCGTGAACTTCTCGCCAACTTCACCTCCTTTTTCTAGTATTTTAGATCCCAAATTTTCAGCTGATTCCTGTGCAGATTGCACCATTGGATTTTCAGCAAGACCATCTCCGATTTCAGAGAGTTTGTCTTTTGCGCTTTGAACAAGAGGATTTTCAGAAATGGAATCAACGGTATTGCTTAGGGTATTTTTGGCCCCTTCTATTATGCCGCCGGAATTACCTACAACTGAATCTTTTAGTTCTGCTGTTTTATCCAAAACTGTTTTACCTGCTGCTGATGCAACATCCTTACCCTTTTCTAGAAATTCCGCTCCTTCCTCCTTAATAAAATCACCTGCACTTTCTGCAGCCGACTTTGTTACAGAGCTTGCTCCAAAAAATATTTTTTTTAAGTCATTTACAATACCCATGTTTATCTATTAATTTACGATTATTACCCCTAAATATAAGATAATCGCCGCATATGTGCTCTGATTCTTAAAAGTATTAACTAGACTTAAAGTTACATGGACCAAATTTCAACCATTTCGCAGTTAAAATCTAAACTTGAAGAACTTCAGTCCCTGAAAAGAGTGAAGTCACATTTAGAAAATGTTCAGACACTACTCGTTAAAAAACTACAAGAATTACATGAAACCTCTAATAGACTTCGAGCGGAAGAAAAGGACCTCAAAGAGATAGAAGGAAAGGGTTTTAAGCCACTTTTTTACAAGATCTTAGGTGATAAAGAGAAACAAATTGAAAAAGAGAGACAAGAATATTTAGAAGTCTCATTGATGTACAATGCCCTGAAGGAGGAAATTGAACTCATGGAATTTGAAAAGGATTTACTGCATAAAAAGTCAATGACTTATCCTGAAATAATTAAGGAGGTTCAAGAGCTCAAAACAAAAAGAAAGGACGAAATAGTCTTTGATAAATCTCATCCACTTCGAAATGAATTTCTAGCCATATTAGAGCAATATGACAACCAAGTCATTCTTGGAAAAGAATTGGATGAAGCCATAAAGGCTGGGAAATCTGCTTTAAATAATTTAAAAAAACTTTCTAGTAGTCTAAATCAAGCACTAGATTGGGGTAGATGGAGTGGCGATAGATCTCGGCATGAGGCGATGATGAAAAGAAATAAAATTCATGAATCAAACAAGCTACTAGCAATAACTCAGAGGAGTCTAGACTATTTTGGAAAAGAAATGGAGGACCTTGGGGAAGATAGAATGTATTTTAGGATCAGCTCTGACGAACTCTCTAAATTTACTCAGTTCTTTTTTGATAATCTGATTACGGATTGGATTATTCAACAGAAGATTCGAAATACGCTTACCAACCTAAATAGTGTTTATGATCGAATCAGCCGAATTTTGAAATCCTTAGAAGGCGAATTTGAGACCAATGCTCAAAAGCAAGTGAAAACTATGAAAATTAAGGATGAAATATTGATGAAAGAATAGTATAAACTACGTCCGCACTTTGTGAGATTCAACGAACTAATTGCAATGTTGAGAAGTACTCATGAAGGCCAGGAGCACTGAGCATTTTTACTTATCACTAAAACTACATTTGCGAAAGCAGAAAATTAAAAATAAATGGAACAAAAAGTATTAGGGAATTCAGACATTGAGGTGAGTAAAATATGCCTAGGAACAATGACCTTTGGGCGGCAAAATTCAGAAAGTGAAGGGCATGAGCAATTGAATTATGCCCTTACTGAGGGGATTAACTTTTTTGACACTGCTGAAATGTATGCCGTACCTGCTTCGAAAGAAACTTCTGGGCTCACAGAAAAATACATAGGAACTTGGCTTAAAAACCAAGTAAGGGATCAGATAATTATTGCAACTAAGATTACAGGCCCTTCAGCAAACATGACCTATATTCGGAATCCGTTGGACTTTAAAACGACATCCATTGATCTGGCTCTAGAAGGAAGTCTGAGAAGATTGCAGACAGATTATGTTGACCTTTATCAGTTACACTGGCCTGAGAGAAATAACAATCGATTTGGTATACGTGGAATGGAAAGTATCGATGATGATCCATGGGAAAACAATTTTCTTGAAGTAATACAAAAATTGAATGGACTTATAGATGAAGGTAAAATTAGAACATGGGGGCTTTCAAATGAGACGCCATGGGGAGTCATGACTATTCTAAATTTATGCGACCAACACGATTTAAAAAGACCAGTAAGTATCCAAAATCCATATTCTTTGGTAAACCGAACTTATGAGGTTGGATTGGCGGAAGTATCATTAAGAGAAAATATTGGATTATTGGCATATTCACCGCTGGCCATGGGATTGCTTTCTGGAAAATATAATCTTAAAACTGATCACCCAGAAAACAGACTTAACCAATTTAAAAAGTCATACCCTCGCTATCAAACTGAAGCAAGCAATGAGGCAGTAAAGAATTACATAGCAGTGGCTAAATCCTATGGTCTTACACCGACGCAGATGGCTCTAGCTTTTGTGAATGATCGTGCGTTTATGAGCAGTACAATCATTGGAGCTACAAATATGGAACAGCTCAAGGAAAATATTTCAACAGCCACTATAAAACTCTCAGAAGATTGTTTGACTACAATAAATGAGATTCATGATGTCATTTCAAATCCTTGTCCATAGCAATAAAAATCGTTCTCAACGTCCCATTAATTGAAAGGGTCACTCCATCGGGAATCATTATAAATAGCGTTCCCCGACAAGGTTTTTAAGAAGGCTATAAGCGCTTCTCTTTCTTCATCTGTCATGTTCAAATTTTGGCCTCCACCTCTTGCCAATCGATTATCAAGGTTCGGATTATTAGTGGCATCAATATCGTTGTAATGATCTAGAACAGCTTCAATATCAAAGTCTCCTGTATGCATCATTGGGCCGTTCAACTCCCCATTGCCATTGAATAAATCTCGAAGGGTAGGGGAGCGTTCAACCGTTAAATCAAGGCCATTGAGGACATCTACTGTATGTATCACACCATTGTTGGCTGAATTATTATCGATTGAAAATTCTGGCGCTTGGTGACAGCTCTCGCAATTAAAACCTCCACCAATTCTATTCCCTGAATTGCCTTGAAAATTTATGTTCTGATTAAACAATCTTTTGCCTAAATTTTCTTCTGATGAAAAGTTGAAAAAATCTTGATTGTTGTTATTTGTCTGAGCTCGACCTGTGTCATATTTACTATCAAAAGACTGAATGCTTCGTATGAATTGTGCAAGAGCATTTTGCATCCGTAGCTCTGTAATCTGTATATTTCCGAGAGCTAAAGTAAAGAGGGTAAGATAATATGATAATTCTGATAATTTCAAAATCAAATCATCAATATTGGGGTCTCCATTTATCCCACTGAAACCCATTTCTATATGATCTTGGATCGGCAGGGTTGTTTGATCTTCCAAGGTGTTGGCTCGCTCATCCCAAAAGAAAGACCGACCATCGGAGAAACGGGCATTGACCAATCTCATGGAGAGTCTGGCCGTAAGTCCATTAACTCCTTGACTTTGTTTATGATTATCACCAAAGGCAAGATTTTGTTTGTGGCAGGAAGCACAAGAAATGGTATTATCTGAGGATAAATTTATATCATAAAATAAGACTCTTCCTAGCACTGCGGCTTCATCCCTTATATCATTGTTTCTAGTATTATCTTCTTGAATATAATTAGGGATAATTGACCTTCGTAATCTGGCAAATTTTCTAAATTAATTTTCCCATTAAAAACCATTTCAATTTGATTCACCATTTCAGTTGTTAATTCTAAATTAAGATCAATCAATTCTTCATCTGTATGGCAGGACTGAACAAGAATTATAGTGCAACAGGTAAATAACAATTTAAATATTACTTTCATAAGAAGATTTTTCATAAAATAATTACATACTAAAGACAACTGAACGCTACAATCTCCTAACGGAAAAGTTATTATTCTTAAACTTTTATAATCCAAGGGTCAAATAGCATCAAAGACTAATTATATTTGAATCTGATGAATGACTCTAAAAAATCTTTATGTAGTGAAGCTGTTTTCAGTCAGGTGTTTATGGAATATTCAAAGACCCTTCTAAATTTTCTATTTTATAAGTCAGGTAATCAAAAACTAGCAGAAGACCTTACGCAAGAAGCGTTTCTGAAATTATGGCAAAACTGCAGTAAGGTGAGTTTTGAAAAAGCCAAAGGCTATGTATTTGCGACAGCACAAAATCTAATGATGAATAATTTTAAACATCAAAAGATTGTATTAAAATTTGAGAATAAGGGACATACAGAAAGGGATATTGAAAGTCCAGCTTATTTACTAGAAGAAAAAGAATTGAAAGAGCAAATTGAACGGGCTATTTCAGAATTACCTGAGAAACAAAGAGCGGTTTTTCTTTTAAGCAGGATAGATAAAAAAACCTATGCAGAAATAGGTGAAATGCTTGGAATAAGCAGTAAGGCTGTTGAGAAAAGAATCTATAAAGCGCTGAATACATTGAGAAAAGTATCAAGTTTAATAAAATAAGTAGGTGTTATTTCAATTCAGTTGTCTTAACAATGAAATAGTTATAAATGAATAAATCATGATTGATGACGAACTGCTCCATAAGTGGATCAATGGAACTATAACGGAAAGTGAATTAGTAACTTTCAAGGAAAGGCCAGAATATACATCGCTCAAATCTCTTTATGATAAGACAGCGCATTTATCTGGGCCCTCCTACGACGCAAATGCAATGCTACAAAGCATTCTAAATAAAGAAATTTCTAGCACTGATAAAAATGAAAACAATCATGTTCAGAAGAAAGCTAAAACCATCCCATTATTTTTCAAAATAGCTGTTGCTGCATCTGCGCTATTTCTATTAGGAACTTTCCTATTCACTAATAATCAAACCATTAAAAATAATACGTTGGCAGAAATTTCCCATGATCTACCCCGTGGGTCAGAGGTGAAACTTTTCCCAGGAAGTGAATACAGTATCGATGAAAAAGGATGGGATCAATCGCGGAATGTGCAGATGAAGGGGAAAGCTTATTTTGTTGTTACAAAAGGGTCGCCTTTCATTGTTCAGACAAACAAAGGCAGAATTGAAGTATTGGGTACAAGCTTTCTTGTTGATGCAAAAGAGGATTTTAAGGTAAATTGTGATGAGGGGATGGTCCAAGTTTACGCAAAAAATATGCAGTCAAGAGCAAAACTTGAGGCAGGTGAATCGTATACAATCTTAGATAATGGAGGAATGATTCTCAATAAAAAAGGGCTGACCAAACTGACAAATATGCCACTTGAAATGATACTAAATGAGATGAAAGTAATATTTGATGTAGAGTTCAAATTGGAAGACATCGACTTGCAGCAAAAGCTTACTTCTGGATTCCAACATGACAATTTAGAAAATGCCCTGAAAACAGTCACGCTACCATTGAATCTTCAATATTCTATTGACGGTTCAGAAGTGAGCATAATAAAATAACGGCGCTTGAGAATTCTCCTTGTCATATTACTTTTTCTATGCTATAATGTTCTGAAATCTCAGTCCCAAGCACATGAATTATATTTTCAAGAAATAACGCTGGAGCAATTAATCATGGAACTCGAGCAAAAGTATGATGTTCTGATTTCGCATGAGAATTTTGAGGAACTTGCAAACAATGATTTAAGTATTAGAAAATATAAAGTGGATATTCAGGCTGCTTCAAAAAAAGAGCTTTTAATAAATCTGTTTGAGGAACTGGGCTTGAGCTTGATGTTTATAGATGATGATCAGATTGTTGTCAGTCGAAAAGATGTCAATTTAAAGCTTAAGTGTGGACTAATTACAGATGAACTTTCGGGCGATCCTTTAGCTTTCGCAAATATAATTTCACAAGATTCGATCATAGGAATATCTACTAATGAAAAGGGTATTTTTGTCCTTCCCAATAACATTGATGGAAATAAAGACTCTAAGGTAAGCTATGTAGGTTATGATCAATCAAGCTTTAAATATCATGACTTGGGTGAATGTATCATTGATGAAAATCATGAGATAAACAAGCAATCCAATCCTATAAAAATCACTTTAAAAACACCAGAATTTAATATTCCATATTTGGTTATTAAGGATTATATTACTGATGGGATTGACTTGAAAGACAATGGCTTGAGTACGTCAATTAAGCCTAGATTTATAGGCGCTTTACCTGGCCAAGTTGAGCCTGATATACTCCAATCAATCCAGTTTCTACCTGGAGTCAGCTCTCCAAGTTCTAAGGCTTCTGATATTTACATAAGAG
>ENA-ORXT01000184-ORXT01000184.1-marine-metagenome-genome-assembly--contig:-NODE-184-length-104990-cov-17.777892_pt1 | contig 104990 bp, 106 predicted proteins | sample MGYA00237868_ERZ511482 | MGnify/ENA metagenome assembly ERZ511482 | reverse complement strand
GTCGAGGTCGCCAGCGATGACCTCTTCTGCTGCAGCGACGATGCGCTTGGCTCGATCCTCATCGAGCACGCCGCACTCGAGGTTTGCCAGCGCCGCAGCCTTCTTCACCGCGCCGATCGCTTCGATGACCGGGCGCCCCCATACATAGCTATGGCGGCCGATGTCGAAGTTCTCCAAGCTGCGTTGCGTTTGCGCCCCCCAAAGCCGACCGCCGGGAACCTCGATCGGTCCAAGAGAATCAGTTTCTGTTCGTTTCCCGGCAGACCCGTCCTGCTTGTGTCCCGACCGGTCGTGATCGGGCTGGGTCATCGGACCACGACGACAGGACACGGTGCATGGTCGATCAGGTATCGGCCGACCGAGGGGTCGAGGAGTCGTTCCCAGACGGTTTTGTCCTGGGAGCCGATCACGATCGCGTTGACGTGCTGGTCCTCGGCGAGGTCACACAATGACCGGCCGGCATGGCCAACATCAAAGACGATTTCTGAATCGAGTGGCAGCTTCGCCGCAGCGGTGATCGCTCGCTTTTTAGCGGCATCGGCGGCGGCATCGAACTGTTCGGAAAGGTTCACCGAAGACACAATGCTCCCTCCTGCGAACGATGCGCTGTAGAACGGCATCCGCTCACCAAACGATGCAATCAGATACTCGACGTCTGGTCCGAAGAACTCAAACGCGGTGTCGACTGCGTGCCGCGATTCAGCCGAATCGTCAACGCCGATCAACACTCTCACGACCCATCATCCTGGGACACAGCGATCAGCTGCAGACAAGCCTTTTCGCATTCACGACAGGCAGCGGCGCATTCCTGGCAGCACACGTGATTATGTTGGCCGCATTCCTCGGCACATTCTGCGCACAGAGCTGCGCACGCCATGACGAGTTTCTGCCAGGCGTCGCCTCGGGGCGCAGGCCGAGCGAGCATCTTGGCGGTGATCGCGCACACGTCGGCGCAGTCGGTGCATTTACGGATACAGGTCGCCATGCCTGCCGGGTCGCGTCCGAGATCAGAATCGGCACACGCTGAGCAAGCCAACGCGCACGCTGCAGCGGCCTGCGCGGCACGATTCAGCTCGGCCAGGTCGAACGTGGTGCGGTCTGGATGATCAGCAAGAATGTCTGCGAGCCCCATGAGAAACCTCTTTCGTCGTAAGCGCTGGATGCTCACGGGACGAGCATCCCCAAGGTCAGCGATCCCAACCCCTCAGCGGTGTTGTTCCCACATTCGATCCGAGCGAAACATCGCAACCTGTTGCGAATGATGTGATCGGCGCACAGCGCCGCCCCGCGGGGCCGGGGTCATGCCGACTCGTCGGGAGTTGACCCTGGGTGATCCGCTCCTTCGAGATTGAGGTCTACGATGACTGCCTCGTCAGCCTCTGACGCGTTCGGGCCGTAGCCAAGCATCATCACTCCCCGCTCTGCACAGTTTGGACAGCCTGGCTTGAGCTCGCGGCGGTCAGCGATCTTCGGAGCGGAGGGTGTCAGAAGCGGTGTATTGCACCGAGGCCGTCTTCGATGTCTGGATGCTCGGGCACGACCGTCACAGCAGCGTCTGTGGCCAATGCCAGCGCGATTGCGCCGTCAGTAACGGCCGCGCTGGTTGCCGATGAGTCATGCGGTACGTGGGCTCGCGATTCGAAGTCGAACGACGTGGTGGGCCGATCCTGGTTCCACGTATCATTCACAACAAGGAGCTGCTCAACACGACCGCGAGTCAAAAGGTCAAGAACCTCTCGCCCGGTCGAACCGAGACCGTTGGCGCTCTTGGACCGCCATTCGTCGAGCACAGCAACCGTGCCCTTTGCCGCGCGATCGCGAAGCACCACATCGGCAGCGTCGAGGAATGCGTCCTGATCAGCGTGACGAGATCCATCGACCTGATGCACCTCGAACCGTGCGGGTAGATGCTTGGCGAAGAACCCCACCGCCCTCTCATCACCGCCGCAGATGATCATGTCGATCTCGGGATGGTCGGCACGAATCTGATCAACAACCTCTCGTGCGTTGTTCTCCCACGCGTTCTCAGCAATTTGTTGGAATCGGCGTTGCGACCAACCACCAGGATGGCTCCGATGTAGACGAGGATCAGAGCCATCGACCTCGGTGGAATCGATCGGATCTGCTACACCCGAGCGGCGGAGAACGTCAGCACCAGCACGGTCGAGCAGGACGGCGAGGTGGTCGCCGTCGCTCTGTGTCGCCGCCAAGAGCGGAATGAGCGCCGGAACCCGACCGAGATGGACAGCAACCCGCGACACCGGTCGATGCAACTGTTGGGAAAGAACCGTTGTAGATCCATTCACGATCACAAGGTGCGCGTATCCGTCATCGTGGGACAGCTGTTCCAGCGCTGACGTCGCCGATTGGATCAGCGCAGGGCTCGCGCTGGTTTCGGCGAGTTGGGAGAGAGCGTTCTTCCGTCGGATCTCCAGTTGCTGTTGAGCGTCTTCGGTTGCGCTCGGCGACGGTAAGTAGATCGTTGCGAGTTCGCTCCCAGCGTTGTGGTAGGTCTCGAGCAAGTTCTTCCGAGTTTTCGTGTTCGTTGCCATCTTCTCCTCCTACCCGCTTTCATCCGGTTCCAAACAGTCGAGACAATCGGACAGCTCGTAGATGCATTGGACAGGGCAGACGTCGACGCACGCCTTGTCGGTGACGTCGAGGCATTGAGAGGTGATCCCGGTGGCGTGATTGGTTGTTGTCTCCATGTCGAGTACCGCCTTCAGCTGAGCGGTTCCAGAAACGATGCCACATTGGTGCCGATGGCTTCGCTGGCATACCCGCCCTCCTGCAGGACGATCATGGGAATCTTCATCGCCGCAATGCGGGTGGCGATGCGGGCGAAGTCTGCGGTGGTGAGTCGAAACTGACCCAGTGGGTCGTCGACATAGGTGTCAACGCCCAGCGACACCACCAGCGCCTCAACGCCCGCGTCCGCAATGCGGTCACACGCAACGTTCAGCGCCTCGGCGTACATGGCCATGTCGACGCCGTAGGGGAGCGGCAGGTTCAGGTTCCAACCTTCGCCGGCATGGGCGCCCACCTCGGACGCGTGACCGGCGAACCACGGAAACTCCAGCTTCGGATCCGCGTGGAGCGAAACAAAGAGAACGTCGCTGCGGTCCCAGAAGATGGCCTGAGTGCCATTGCCGTGGTGGTAATCCACGTCCAGCACCGCCACTCGTTCCATGCCGGAGTCTCGAAGATGTTGCGCCGCGATCGCCGCGTTGTTGAGGTAGCAGTAGCCGCCAAACTGGTCCCTGGTTGCGTGATGGCCCGGTGGTCGACACAGACCAAATGACACATCGCCGGTCTGCACCAGATGATCGGCGGCCGAGGTTGCAATCGACGCCGCGGATGCGGCGGCCTCCCAGGTGCCGGCGACGATCGAACAGTCGGCCGCAAAACTGTGGAAACCCAGCTGGCCAATCAGGTCATCGGGTCGGACCGCGTGTAGTCCGCGGGTTGGCCAGGTGAATCCCATGGCGGCCGGTCCGTGGTCAATCCGTTTGGTCCACCGGGTCCACGCCGACTGCAGAAAATCGATGTACTCGGGAGCGTGCACCCGTCCCACAAGCTCCAAATCCAATGGGCCCGGAAGTGCCGGCTCGTGACCGGCGGCGGTCAACGCATTGGCAATCAGGTCGGCGCGGTCCGGGCCTTCATAGGACCGAACAAGCGCCCCGTCGTCAAGCTCGAGACAGTGGTGTTGGCGATGAACATCAGACGCAAAGAACATCATCGGGTGAGCGTCCGGTCTCGAGATTTCATACGCCGAAAGTCTCCCACACCGGCCGGCTGAAGCAGCCCGAGCGAAAGTTCCTTCTCCAGCTGAGATCAGCACGACTCCAGGGCCCGCTTCCCTTCCGGGCCCCTGTCAGCTGCTCTCCAGCAGCTGACCGTTGGCCTTGTGGCGCACGGCACAGCGGCGCAGCTGGTTGGATAGCTGATTTCGCTCCGAAGTGCGGCAGGATGGAAGGGTGAGCGCAACCCCCTACGACATGGTGGTCATCGGTGCCGGTCCCGCCGGTGCCGCCGCCGCAATCGAAGCTGCCCGCGGTGGTGCACGAGTCATCGTCTTTGAGAAGGCGGCCTATGGCCGGGACAAGGTCTGCGGTGACGGCCTCACTCCTCGGGCGGTGGGGGCACTGAATGAGCTGAACATCGAGATGACCGACGCGCACCACATCGATGGACTTCGGATGATTGCCAACAAGGCGGTGCGGGAGCTGCCGTGGCCTTCCGGAACCCGATTCCCCGACCATGGTGCGGTGTGGCCCCGGCGTCGACTGGATGCCGCTCTTATGGATGCGGCGACCGAAGCCGGCGCCGAACTGGTCTATGAAACCGAAGCGCTTCCCATCATCGAAGAATCCGGCGGCAGGAAAAAGGTTGTTGGCGTTGAGGCCGGAGGCCGAAAGTTTCTGGCCCCGCTGACCGTTGTTGCCACCGGCGCCCCCGGCGCGGTCGCCCGCATGGTCGGTGCCGAGCGGGTGACCGACGAACCTTTTGGCTTGGCGATTCGGGCGTATGTGGAGTCGCCACGGCACGCCGACAAGCACCTTGAGGCGTGCCTGACTCTGAAGGACGAACACGGCACCGCAGTGCCCGGTTATGGCTGGATGTTCCCGGCGGGGGACGGGACGGTCAACATTGGGTGCGGGGCCCTGTCCACCATGAAGGGCTTCAAGAAGCTCAATCTCAACAACCTGCTGGCTTCCTACCGAAACCTGGTACAGGACGACTGGGAGATCGGCCCCAACCTGGAACGCCCCCGGGCGTGGCGACTCCCCATGAGCGCACAGAAACGGCACGGAGACGGATGGGTGGCCATCGGCGATGCGGCCGGTCTGGTGAACCCCATGAACGGCGAAGGCATTGACTACGGACTTGAGTCCGGCATGTTGGCCAGCCGATTGCATCTGGCCGATCCCGCAACCGCTCCCGAACGTTATGACGCTGAGGTCGGCGCTCGCTTTGACGCGTTCCTCAGCACCGGCCGCCGATTCTCGTTTCTGATTGGTCACCCATGGATCCTCAAGACCGGACTTCGCATGGCGGTGGGCACTCAGGCGGTTGCCAACATCACCCTGCAGGTGATGGGCAACCTGGTGGACGGCGAGACCCCGGGCGCTGCCGGCTTCGTGTTCCGATCAGCCGACAAAGCCCTGCAGGTGGCTGATCCGGTGCTCAGAAAGACCCGCGCCGCCGCATAGCTTGCCGGTGCCGATCTCTTTTGTTCAGGAGCGGAACATTCAGCAGCGGTCCAGTCAGTACCGGTCCAGTCAGTACCAATCCAGTCAGTACCAATCCAGTCAGTACCGGGCGATCTCCGCGCGGCCGACAACCATGTGATGCACCTCATCGGGACCATCAGCCAGTCGGAGCGTGCGCTGGTTGGCATACATGCGAGCCAGTGGCGTGTGCTGTGAAACGCCAAGCGCTCCGTGCATCTGAATTGCCTCATCGATAATCCGGCAGGCAATGGCGGGCACCATTGCTTTGACCGCGCTGATCCAGACCTTCGCATCATCACGAGGCATGACGTCCATGGCTTTGGCCGCCCGCAGCACCATCAGGCGGCACGCTTCGATGTCAATGCGAGCCTTTGCGATGATCTCGGTGTTGCCACCCAGCTTCACCAGCGGCTTGCCAAATGCTTCGCGGCTCAATCCCCGTTCGATCATGAGCGCCAGTGCCTTCTCGGCCTGGCCAATGGCCCGCATGGCGTGATGGATGCGGCCCGGTCCAAGCCGGAGCTGGCTGATTTCGAAGCCGCGTCCTTCTCCCAGCAACATGTTGGTTGCGGGTACGCGTACATCATTGAAACGGATGTGCATGTGGCCGTGCGGTGCGTCCGGGTTGCCGAAGACGTGCATCGGTCCGATGATCTCCACCCCTTCAAACGGCAACGGGACCAGGATCTGTGACTGCTGCAGGTGAGGTGCAGCGTCGGGGTTGGTCTTGCACATGACGATCATGATTTTGCAGCGCGGGTCACCGGCACCGGAGATGTAGTGCTTTTCTCCACTGAGCACGTACTCGTCGCCGTCTTTGACCGCGGACATGGAGACGTTCTTGGCATCGGAACTGGCCATGTCAGGTTCGGTCATGGCGAACGCGGAACGGATCTCACCGGCCAACAGCGGTTTGAGCCACTGTTCCTTCTGCTCTGGTGTACCGACGCGTTCCAGCACTTCCATGTTGCCGGTATCGGGCGCCGAGCAGTTCAATGATTCTGAACCGAGCGGGTACTTGCCCAGCTCGACGGCCAGGTAGACGTAGTCCAGATTGGTCAGCCCTTGACCGGTGTCGGGAAGAAAGAAGTTCCAGAGGCCCTGATCCTTGGCCTTCTGCTTGACCACTTCGAGAGCTTCGAGCTGACCGGGCGCATACTGCCAGATGTCAGGACGGCCTTCGCCAAGACGCTCGAACTCCACCTGCATCGGAGCAACTTCCTGCTCCAGAAAGGTGGTGAGTTTCTTGAGGAATGGTCGTGCCTCTTCGGACATTCCGAGGTTGTAGAGCTCGCCGCCCATGTCATCGGTGTTCAGCGGGTTTGCGGGCATGGTTATTCTCCGAGTCGGTCGGGCTACAAGACGTGCCCGACCAAGTTACTCGGCCCACGCAGACACCGGTGACTCAGCGGTGGGGTAGCGAGGCGACGACGACATCGATCTCCCGCGATGGTTCGTGCATCAGCAACCAGTGTCCGGCGCGCTTGTCCAACCGGTACCAGACCTCATCGCGGCTCAGTCGAAACTGATACCTGCCCGCAACCGTCACCACGTTCTGATCAATCTCGATGGAAGATTCTCTGCGACCCGAGGCAATCAGCGCATCACGTGCTTCGTTCATCACGAAGGCCTCAGGCGACCACCGAGGTTCTTCCAGCAGAGCCAAACCCCGATGCCCGGCAGCTTGCCATGCGGTGGCCAGACCAATCACAAATTGCGAGGATTCATCGATCCCCCGCGACAGCTCAACAATGCGGGTCGAGCCCAAGAGTTCGAAAGCACGTCGGGCCAGGTCGGCGTCTCTGCCCAGGTCAAGTGAAGAACCGGCGTCGCCGCGGTTCATCGACCACGCCCGGGTGATGGCGTCTTCGGCCAGTTCGTTGAGGATGGACGGGTCAAGGTCGGGCAGATCGGCCGCCGAAGACCAGCGGTCGGCCTGGCCGGGATCGGGCCATGGCGATGGGAGCGCCGGAAGCGGAGCGGCCTGGCGTCCAACCAGATCGGAGCGGGCCATCCCCACCAGTTGCGCGCTGGTCCGATTCTCATCGGCGCGGGTGGCGACATCAGGCAGGTAGTGGTTTCGCAGATCTTCAAGGAGATCCTCGCCCGGTCGTCCCCGAAGCGTGAAAAAGACAAAGGGATCGCGATTGGCCTCGTAAAAGGCGCGCCGCATCAGGTTGCTGGCGTGGGTGCATCCGGGCTCGGGCCGGCATCCGCAGGCTTCGGTGAGCTCATCAGCGGTGGGGATGAGCTCAAGCCCGGCCGATCGGAGCGCATTGACTGCCGCAGCAGGAAGTTGACCGGCCAGCAGAGCAGCAACGGTCGCCGCAGAATCGGTGAGGAGGTCGACGACTCTCACCCATTGGTCACTGGAGAAGGTGGGGAACCGGATCTCGAGGTCATCATGGCTGCCGGCTTCTGTCCACACCCGGAGCAATCGACCGGCGCTGACCGCGGCATCGTTGGCGTCGGTGGGTCCAATGCGACCCATGCTCGCCACCGAGTGCCCGTCGGGCTTCCATCCCTGATCAAACAACCGATCGCGCCACACGGCGCCCCATGCGATGTCAAGGGCGTTGGTGAGAAGCGGCTCGTCGTCCAGCTCATCGAATTCGTTGTCGGCGGGGACCGCGGCATTCACATTGGTCATGTCACGCGCTTCCGGTGAACGACACCAGTTGGACCAGTTGGTCGTTGGACAGCTCGGAGATCCAGGCTTCGCTTCCGCCCACCACCGCCTCGGCCAGGTCGCGCTTCTTGTCAATCACCGCCGCAATTCTCTCTTCAAGCGTGCCTTCACAGACCATGCGGTGGATCTGAACCGGCTTGTCCTGACCGATTCTCCAAGCGCGGTCACTGGCCTGGTCTTCAACTGCGGGGTTCCACCAGCGGTCGAAGTGAATGACGTGAGATGCCGCGGTCAGGTTGAGCCCGGTTCCGCCCGCCTTCAGCGACAGGACGAAGACGTCAACGTCGCCGGATTGGAAGCGTTGGACCATGGCGTCCCGCTTGCGGACCGGAACGCTGCCATGGAGGAACTCCACGCGTAAACCGCGGCTCTCCAGGTGCTTGACCAGCAGGTCACCCATGGCCACGTACTGCGTGAACAACAAGGTGGCTTCGTTGGCCTCAACAATGGCGGTGATGAGTTCGTCGGTGGCGCTGAGTTTTCCGGAACGATCCGGCAGGGGTCCAGCCTCCCGTTTGAAGTGGGCCGGGTGATTGCAGACCTGTTTGAGCTCGGTGATCAACTTCAACACCAGGCCTCGGCGCGAGATGCCGGTGGCAACTTCGATGCTCGCCATGACCGCATCGGTCCGCTGGCGGTAGAGGCGAATCTGCTCTTCGGTAAGGGTCACGAAGTGGTCGGTCTCGGTCTTGGGTGGAAGCTCCGGTGCCACGGTCGGGTCGCTCTTGCGGCGCCGAAGAACAAAGGGAGCAATAAGCCGAGAGAACGACTCGGTGACCGCGGCGTTTCGTTGGCGTTCGATTGGCACCGCCACTTCCCGCCGGAAGCGGGACTGGTTGCCCAGCAGACCCGGGGTGGTCCAGTCCAACAGCGACCAGAGATCGCTCAGCCGGTTCTCCACGGGCGTGCCCGTCAGCGCAAAGCGAGCCTTCGCCGGCAGGCGGCGCAACTCACGGGCGGTGCGTGATTGTGCGTTCTTGACCGCTTGTGCTTCGTCCGCAACCACCAGTCCCCAATCCACCGAGGCCAGCGCGTCCACTTCGCGGCGAACCAGACCGTAGGTGGCGATGACAATCTCGTCGCTTGACAGGTTCTTGAGCGTGCGGTCTGCACCGTGGAACCGTCGCACGGGGGTGGCCGGGGCAAAGGTGCCAGCCTCGCGTTCCCAGTTGCCAATCAGCGATGCCGGACAGACGACCAACGTGGGGCCGGACCCTTCGGTGCGGGCCAGGTGCAAGGCGAGGATCTGGATGGTCTTACCCAAACCCATGTCGTCGGCCAGGACGCCACCGAGACCCAGGTCGCTCATCTCGGCCAACCAGGTGAGGCCACGAGCCTGATAGTCGCGCAGTTCGCCATTGAGCCCGTCGGCCACCACCGATGGCTTGGAGTCCAGCGACGCCAGCCGCTGCGCAAGTTCATGGATGGGGCCGGTGACGCGAGCGTCCACCAGTCGGCCGCCCGATGGTGAAGCACCGGCCAGCGCAATCGAAAGAGCTTCGCCGAAGTCCACCGAGCGCCGCTCATGCAGGTGCGCCAAGCTGTCGCGATCAACGCGGACCCATTGGTTTCTCAGCCGGACCAGCGACTCGTCGGAGTTCAGCAGTTGTTCTACTTCTTCGGGTGTCAGTTCTTCGCCGTCAAGGGTTGCTTCCCATCGCAGCTCGGCCAGCATCCCCAGAGACAGATCGGTGGCGTTGGGGGTCTCAGAGTCGGACGGGTTGGCCATTTCGGTGTCGAGGACCGGGACCATGTCCACCGACGGGAAGACCCCGGGCGGCCATTCAATGTGAATGCCTGATGCCGCCAGCAATCGGAAGTCTCGGTCCAGGAGGCCGGCCACTTCCTGGGCGTCCAGCGCTACTGCGGACGGCCGGGACTGCTCCAGCAGTCGTGCCGCGGGTGCCCACTGGTCCGACAGGCGGTGAAGGGTGGTGAAGAGGTCATCAACGACCAGTGGGCCAAAGGCGTCCACCCAATGCGCGGGGTCGTGCCAGAAGTCGACGGCATCCAACCCGACCACGGCGGTCTGGGTGGACCGCAGAACAAGTGAGCCGACGAACGGGAAGTCGTTGTCGTCGGCCACGTCAACCCGGATTGCCAAGTCAAGAAATGAGCGTCGCTTGGAGAGTGAGCGCAGCCACGCAATCGAGGTCGGATCCAGGCTGGACGCGGACCGGTCGGCAAAGGGTTCGTGACTGGCGACCTGGGAGGCGGCCGCAGTCCGGGGGAGGACGTCGGCAATCGCATTGATGAAGATCTCGACCGCCGCACTCGGTGTCCTGACCCGGCTTTCGTTCTGGTCGGTGGGAGCGGCAAAGCACTCGGGCGGCAGGGCCTCGGCGAGCGCAGTCATCAGCTGACGGTCATCGGATGTCAGGCCGTCAATGATCCACTCGTCAACGCCGTCGACGGTTGCTCGTGGTCGGATTTTGCCGCGGCTGACGAAGTCGACGGCAAGGCCTGCCGCACACGCCCAGGCGCGGACCGAGTCACTGACGTGATCGGCGGGGGAGAGCTCCACCAATGCGTCAACGACGTCGCTGATGGCGACGATCTGCGCCGGCACCCGAACCATATCCACCTGCTTGACCGAGGCATCAGGATCGCGCGTGACCGCAGGCACCAGAACGTCGCTGGCGTCGTCGGCGCGGGAGCCATTGTCGGAGCGAAGCAATTGGCTGTCCCAGAGGGCCAGTTGGCTATCGCGAGCCGGGCTGGCCGGAAGCAGGAGGGCGTGATCGCCGGGTCTGAACACAACCATCCGAAGCTATCGCCGACTCCGCAAAACCGGCCCCTGCATGGGCGTAATTGCTGGAAGATCGCATCAGAATCAATAGGCCGGTTGGACCATGGCGCGACGGCTACGGTGCAGCGGTGTCTCCTCCCACCCGACGGGTACTCGGCGGCTGGCTGGTTTACCGATTCCGGCCGCCAATGGGCCAACGATTGCTTCGGCTGTTTCCCGGTCTCATCCTCTTTGGGGTGGGCATGGGGATGGCGGTGGACGCCACGCTCGGCGTCAGTCCCTGGACGGTGTTTCACGGAGGCGTTGCCGACCTGGTGGGGTTGAGCATTGGAACCATTGTTGTTCTCACCGGCGTCGCGATTGTGTTGTTGTTCCGTCCGCTGAACGAACCGCTTGGACTGGGCACCCTTGGCAACACCCTGCTCATTGGTCCGGCCCTCGATGTGACCCGCGGAATCATTCCCGACACCGAGTCGCTGTGGGTGCGGTGGCCGCTGCTTTTGGCGGCACCGGTGGTCATTGGACTGGCGTCGGGCTTGTACATCGGGTCGGGGCTTGGACCTGGACCTCGGGACGGCATCATGACCGCCATCAGTCGACGCGGGGTGACCACGTCGAAAGCCCGCACCGGTATTGAGCTGACGGCGTTGAGTATTGGTTGGTTGCTGGGCGGCGATGTTGGCTTCGGCACCGTCTATATGGCTCTTGCCGTCGGACCGGCAGTGCAGTTCTTTCTGCCGATGCTCAGCATTGCGGATCGATCGCCGGACGACTGAATCGAGCCGTCCAAAACGGCGATTGGCCCGCCTCCATGAGACGGGCCAATCATTCGGATTGTGTCGCTGACAGTTCATGCAACTCAAAGGAGCTGCGACGGTCTTCTTACTTGCGAGGGATGCGGAGCACCTGGCCGACGTTGATCATGTCGGGGTTGGTGAGCATGGGCTGGTTGGCCTTGAAGATCTCGGGGTAGCGGCTGGCGTCGCCCAGGTACTTCTTGGCGAGCTTGCTGAGGGTGTCACCGCTCTTGACGGTGTGCATGGTCTGCGCGGCGGCAGCCTCACGACGACGCTGGGTTGCGGCCCGGCGCTGCGCGGCGGTGACACCAGAGGTTGCGGCGGCGGCCTTGGTCGCTGGGGCAACCTTCATCTTGTCGTTGACCTGGCGGACGCCGGCCACGTTGCCGAGGGCAAGAACAATCTTCTCTTTGGTGGCCCGGTTGGATGCGGTGCCGGTCACGGTGGCAACTCCATCGTTGAAACCGATGTTCATGCCGCGAGCCTTGAGGCCGAGGCCGCTGACGTACTTGGTGAGCTTCGCCGCCTTCTCGGCTTCCATCGTGGCTTCGCGTTCGGCGACTTCAGCCTGCTTCTTCTTCGCCGCGGCAACCTTGGCGCGAGCACTCGAGCGGGCCTTCGCGGCTTTGGCCGCCGCGGCCTTCTCAGCAGCTTCGGCCTTACGGGCAGCAGCGAGGTCAGCAGCCGCTTTGGCCTTCGCCTTCTCGGCTGATTCCTCCTTCGTGCTCTTGCCCACGCCGACTGCCGCGCCAGCGTCCTGAATGAAATCCATAACACCCATTGATGTGTCTCCTTGTTCGTGTGCCGAACGAGACCGCCGGCATTGATTTGAATGACGTTCGTCAGGGTAGAGGACGAATCGGACGCGCGACGGCCAATGTCGAAACTTCGGTGCTGTTGGGCCGCGCTCGGCCACCTCAATGAGGGAGCTACCTTCTCTTCGTGGGCACGTATGGGAGGAGCGCAATCACCGGCGCCGCACGTGGTCACGCGCTGGTCAGTTCCGGGACCGACGTCACGTGAAATTTCCCGCCGACATCGAACCGCTTGTGGTCGAAGAAATTCCGCTCGACCAGACCGCTGATGAAGAGCAACGGTCGGTCGCCGGACCGCATCGACGCATCGGGCTTGTGCTGGCTGGCCTGGCCTTCGTGGTGGTCACCTTTGTAGTGGTCACCTTTGTGGTGGTCACCTTTGTGGTGATCGATCGAGGCTCCCGCAGTTCTGAGGATGGTGCGACAATCGCGCCCGTTCCAACATCGAAGGTGGATCTGCGGGTGACGCCCACGGCAACGGTTGGGGTTGTCCCTTCGCCATCCACCGCTGCGACCTCAACTTCGGTTCCGCGTCCAACCGTGATACCCCAAACCTCGGTCGTTGCTGTGCTCGGCACGCAGACGATGACGGTCATGATTCCGCAGTTGGACGTGCCGGCGACCACCCGGGTCATGCCGGACGGAGAGGTGCGTTTGGTGACCGGCGAACCGTGGTCAATCGTCGCCCGGCAAACTGACTGCGCGGCCGACCTTGTGGCCCGCAATGTGCGCAACGCGAAAGGCCTGCTCCAGATCCGTCGAGCCGCCAATCGAGTTGTGCTCTGTGACCCGGACGCGCAAATTCAACTGGTGTTGGAAAGCACTGACGGCGTCGCCAACGCAATGATCGACGCCGTCGGGATCGTCACCGTTGAGGCCACCCCTGACGACAGAGGCCCTTATGACTGGTGAATGATCGTTGAGCAATCAGTAGCCGCGTGCGGGATCGAAGACCGGGAACGGCGATTCGCCGGCGCGTAGGCGTCGGATGTTTGCCGCAATCACCTCCGCCGCACTTCGTTTCTGGGTCATGCCGGCAACGTGCGGGGTGATGTCCACAAGCGGATGACTCCAGAGCGGCGAGTCGGCGGGTAGCGGTTCAACCGCAGTGACATCCAGGACTGCACGGCCCAGGTGTCCAGCATCGAGAGCGGCCATCAGGTCAGGTTCGCTGACGGTGTCTCCTCGTCCGATGTTCACCAGGATTGCGTCCGGGCGACACTGCCTGAACCGGTCTGCGTTCAAGATCTGGCGGGTCGCATCGGTCGACGGCAGCACGTTCACGATTGCGTCGGCACCGGCAAGGAAATCAGCCAGCTCTTCCAACCCCGCATGGTGGTTGATGGTCGGGTCGTCACCGCCAGTCCGGGACCAGGCGCTCACTGCGTAGCCGAGGGCCTGAGCGCTGCGCCCGATGACGCTGCCAATTTCACCGAAGCCCAGAACGCCAATCGTGAACTCAGACGCCATTCCATGACGGGGAGGAGACCATTGCCTGGTTGCTTGTTGTGCGGCGGTGACATCAAAGCCGCGTTGGTAACGAATGATCCAGTGCAGCGCATACGCGGCCATCTCGTGCGCCATGGTCGGATCCTTCAGTCGGATGATGGGGACGGTGGGGAAGCCCGGCCCAACAAACTGATTCACGCCGGCGCCGGTCACCAGGATTGCCTGGAGGTTTGGGTACGCGGCAAGGGCGGGTGCGGGATGCCGCCACGCAATCACAAACTCGATGTCGGCCGCCACGTCGGCCAGCGGGCCCTGACCGTTGGCCCATGCCTTGGCCTCGCCATCTGAGCAGAGCCGGATCGTTTCCTCCGGAAGTGCGGCGGTCAACGCGTGAAGCCAGCCTTCTTCGCCGAGCCACGGGTGCAAAAGGATGGTCATAGAGGCGGACTGTACTGGGCCTACCATGCGAGGCATGGATGCAGCGTTCGACCAATTTCCCGAAGGGTTCTTTGATCGGGCTGACGAAGCCGATGACACCGCCTTCTACGCGCAGCCCCGCCTGGTGCAGCACCTCGATGATCGGGCTCGATCCGCGGTTGGTGACGTGTACTCGCAGTTGGGGGTTGGCGGTCGGGTTCTGGATCTCATGGGCTCGTGGGTTTCTCACCTCAAGGCCCGGCCTGATCACCTCACCGTGCTGGGCATGAACGCAGACGAACTGGCTCAGAATCCCTGGGCCGATGGGTGCGTGGTGCATGACCTGAACCGCACCGCGCGCCTGCCCTTTGCCGGACAGTCCTTTGACGCGGTGACCTGCACGGTGTCGGTTGACTACCTGCGGGACCCGGTGCCGGTGTTTCGATCGGTCCGTTCTGTTTTGGCACCGGGCGGCGTCTTTGTCTGCACGTTCAGCAATCGCCTCTTTCCGACCAAAGCGGTGCGGGGTTGGTTGCACGCTGACGGTCACCAGCGATGCGCAATTGTGGAGCGGTACTTTCTGGCCAGTGGCGGATGGACAAAGCCGACGTCATCAGAGGTGTTCAGTCCCGGTCCGGAGGGTGATCCCCTTTGGGCGGTGTGGTCGCGGGCGGAGTGATTCCGGGCGGAGTGATTGCGGGCGGAGTGATTGGGGGCGGAGTGGCTGCGGGCGGAGTGACCGCGTCCTGCAGAACCATCTGCGCTTCGGAACTCAGGTCGATGGTGCCGGCCGCGGCGATGGCTTCCGGTGACATCTTCTTGAGGGTCTTGGCCACCACCGATACCAGGTGGTCGTGGCCGAGTCGGGTCAGCATCTCATCAAACTGCGTTTCGAGAAACACCAGGCACGCCGCATCCTCAACCAGCTGCGTGTCGGGGTCCGATCCCAGGCCCTTGCGTTCAATCAGGTCGCCCACCCGATCGGTGTCTGCTTCGTTCCATTGATGCGCCTGGAGAAGGTCGGTCACCAGCGACCGGTGTCGCTTCTTTGCTTCGCGACGCCACCGCAGATAGCCGGGCCGTCCCGCAGGAAAGTCCGCCCGCGGAAATTCCCACCGCCGAAGATGATGCGCTCGGGTTGCCACCTGAACCGGAATCGATGCGTCGGGGCTCAGCCCCAGTGCCCACGCGGTGGCTCGCTTTCCTTGAAACTGCGCCAGCGGTTCGCCGGCAAACAACGTCGGATCGTCAGCGTTGAGGGCATCGATGGCGGCCATGACGGCCGTGACGGAGGAAGGCTGGTGGTCGGTTCCATTCATCTCAACAGCTTAGGTAGACACGGCTGAGCCACCGTCGGGGAGTTGGCCGACGCGGACTACTGTCTCCGACGTCGTCTACCGATCACTACTCATCGACCAGACAGCCAACGCGAGTTCCATCGCGCCCGCAAGTTGACATAGGAGCAAGGCATGGATTCAGTGGAAAATAAGGTTGCGGTTGTCACCGGTGGAGCGTCAGGCATGGGCCTGGCCTTCGCTCATCGATTTGGCAAAGCCGGGGCCCGCATTGCGATTGCCGACGTTGAAGAGCCGGCGTTGAACGCGGCGGTGGCCGAACTTGAGGCTGCCGGAGTGGAGGCCTTCGGGGTGGTCACCGATGTGGCCGACGAAGCATCGATGGAGGCCCTGGCCTCTGCGGTGATTGATCGATTTGGCAGCGTCAACCTGTTGTTCAACAATGCCGGGGTCGCCTCGACCGGGCCCGTGGTCGAGACGACCCTCACGGATTGGAAGTGGGTGACCGGCGTCAACCTGTTTGGTGTGGTTCACGGGCTCCACTTCTTCCTGCCAACCATGTTGGAGCACGGTGACGCTCACATTGTGAATACCGCCTCCATTGCTGGGCACACCTCGTTTGCCAATATGAGCGTCTACAACGTCACCAAGCACTCGGTGGTCACCTTGAGCGAAACGTTGCTGGCTGAACTGCAACAGGCCGAGTCTTCGGTTGGGGTATCGGTCCTCTGCCCGGGTCTGGTGAACACTCGCATTCTGGAGTCGGACCGCAACCGGCCTGAGGTTCTGAGCAATCCCGGCATGGCGCCGGAACCAACCGCCGAGCAGGAGGAGATCCGGGAGCTGGCTCGGGCCATGTTTGCCGCCGCGAAGTCCCCGGCGGCCGTGGCAGACCTGGTCTATGACGCGGTGCTCAACAACCAGTTCTGGATTTTCACCGATGACGAGTACAACCAGGCGGTCGAGACTCGGCACACAAGCATCAGAGACCGCGTCAACCCCCAGTTCGTCGGCGGGCTGATCGACGAGGAGTAGCCCCGATGGATCGCCGCTGAACCCGGGAGGTAAGACCTAAGCTCGGGCGATGCTCAAGACGCGTCACTACCCGGCATCAGAAGGATCGGCCGAGTCCGCCGGCCTGGTGGTCCTTGTCCACGGCGCCATGGATCGATTGCAGTCCTTTGGTCGGGTAGCGCGACGACTCACCGAATTCAATTGCCTGGCCTTCGATCGACGCGGGTACGCCGGCTCATTGGACATGGGCGCGGCGGTGGATCCGCAACAACACGTGGACGACATTCTGACGGTCGCCGATGACACCGGGGTCCCGCCGGAGCGCACCGTGCTGGTGGGCCACAGCGTCGGCGGACTGTTTGCTTTGATGGCGGCCGATCAGTTCCCCGACCGTTTCCGCGCGGTCGGCGCCTATGAGCCGCCCACGCCCTGGGTCACCTGGTGGCCCCGCCCCGCGTCGGATCCCGCCGCCGACGCTCCAACCGGTGAGGTCGTGGAGTGGTTCTATCGACAGATGGTCGGTGACCACGCGTGGGACCGCCTGTCGGAAAAGATCCGCAAGGAACTGACGCTCGAGGGACCCGCTCTCAGCGGGGATCTGTTGACCGGTCGTGACCAGCCGATGTTTGACCCCATGGGCATTGGCTGCCCGGTGGTCATCGGCGTCGGCGAAGACACCATGAGCCGGCACCTGCGGGCCGCTCATGAGCTGGCCGAGCAGATACCGACTGCCTCGCTGCACACCATCGAAGGCGCGGGTCACGGGGCCCACCGCACCAATGCAGATGCGTTTGCGGAGTTTGCGCGGCGGGCGGCTTTGGCCCGCGGTTGAGCAGCCGCACCACCTAGAGTCAAGCTTGTGTCAAACCCAGTTAATCTCCGCCCATCGGGACCGCCCGAAACCGTTTTGCCGCCGGCCGACGCCGGCGCTGCATCCCAACTGGCTGCGGCGCTGCAGCTGACCGAAGCTGATCAGCGGGCCGCCATTGCCGAGGTGGTATCTGAGAACCCCCGCTTCATGTCCGGGTGGGCCGAGCTTGGCGATCGCGGCCGCGACACCATCGAGGCCTACGCCGCCTACCGCGTGGGATACCACCGCGGGCTGGACGCGCTCCGAGCCAACGGCTGGCGCGGCTCGGGATATGTCCGTTGGTCACACGAGAGCAACCGCGGCTTTCTCCGAGCGCTGGCCGGCCTGGCCCGCACGGCGCAGGAGATTGGTGAAACCGACGAGTGGGAACGCTGCGAACTGTTTCTTCGACAACTTGATCCCGGTTGGCCGCCCAGCGACGGAACCTACTGATCATGGGAGACGCTGCCACGGGACCCATCGGGCCGTTTCCCGATGGCGTGGTCGGACCCGACGCCGAGGACGAGTACGACCGGCTGCGACGCCGCGTGCTGTGGAGCCTGCCCTACGGCCTCTACGTGGTCGGCTCAGTCGACGGTGACCGGGCCAACGGTATGGCTCTCAACTGGGCCACCCAGCTCTCCTTTGATCCAAAGCTGGTTGGCATCGGGGTTGAGAAAGATGCCTATACCCATGAGTTGATCGAAGCGAGCGGTGTCTTCAGCCTGTGTGCCATTGCTCGGGAGGACCGGGCCATCATCCGCAAGTTCACCAAACCGGTTGAGGTTGACCTGGACGCCAACACACTGAATGGATTTCCGTTCACCCGCGGCCAAACCGGCGTGCCAATTCTCACCCAGTCGGTGTCGTGGATCGAATGCGAGGTTCGCGAAGCACCAGGCTTTGGAAACCACACCTTCTTCGTTGGTGAGGTGGTTGCTGCGGGGTTCTGGCAGGCCGAGGACACTCCGGTGTTGCGGATGGAGGACACCCGGATGAACTACGGCGGCTGATGCTGCTTCTCTGCCAGTGAACGCGAGCGGTCTGGCGGTTGCCGACGTCACCGGGCTGGTACTTGTTGGCGGCATGAGTCGCCGCATGGGGCGCGACAAAGCGACGCTCCCCGTCGACGGCACGCCGTTGGTGACTCGGGTCGCAACCGCACTGGAGGCTGCGGGAATTGAACAGATCCTCGCGGTCGGCGGAGACGGCGATGCCGCCCGGATTGCCGGGGTGCGGTGGGTGGCCGACCGCTATCCGGGCGAGGGCCCACTGGGGGGAATCGTCAGCGGTCTCCAGTCGGTGTCCACCCGCTATGCCCTGGTCACCGCCGTCGATCTCCCGTTTGTGACCAAAGCTGCAGTGGTGCAGTTGCTGGGGTCGTGGAAGGGGTCCCTCGATGTTGTTCTCGGCAACGACGGCGAACGGAGCCAGCCGCTGTTCAGTGTCATCGACCTGCGGGTGGCTGGGTCCCTCACGGCGGCTTTTGAGAACGGCATCAGGTCCCCGCATGATGCCTTGAACGCGCTGCGGGTCGACGTGGCCGCGGCGGTGACCGATGGTCAGCTGGAGGACGTGGACACGCCCGCCGAGTTGTGGGGTGCCGTGCTCAGTCGGGGTATGGGGTTACGCTCAAACTCGATGACTGAATTGGATGCTGAAGTACCGGAGATCGATATTGCGGAGTTTGCTGTCCGACGCAGGGCCGGACGGCCGGTTCTGGATGTGCGGGAGATGGACGAGTGGCAGACCGCTCGGGTTCCCGGGGTCATCCACGTGCCCCTGACCGAGCTTGTTGACCGGGTGGATGAGGTTCCCACCGAGGGAGAACTGCTGGTGGTCTGCGCAAAGGGTGGGCGGAGCCTGAATGCGGCCACCTGGTTGCGCAGTCGCGGCATCGATGCCACCAACGTTGACGGAGGTACTGACGGCTGGATAGCGGCAGGCAATCCAACCGAGAGCGGTTCATGAGTCTCCGAGGCTTCAACAGCAAAGGCGGTGAAAGCACCGGCGACCGCGAGGTTGGCGAAAGCCCGTACCCGCTGATCGAAACCGAAGGTGAGCTCGCCGAACTTATTGAGAAGTTGCTGCCCGAGCCGCGGTACGCCGTTGATACCGAGTTCCATCGGGAACGCACCTACTACCCGGATCTGGCGCTCGTCCAAATTGCCTGGTCTGACGGGTTGGTGCTCATCGATCCACTCAAGGTCGACATCGCACCACTGGCCGAGGTCCTTGAGGGCGATGGTGTCGCGGTCATGCATGCATCCAGCCAGGACCTTGAAGTGATGCTGCGCGCTACCGGCACCGTTCCGGCCCGACTTTTTGATACCCAGATTGCCGCCGGCTTCATCGGTCTGCGTTCACCGTCGCTGGCGGCGCTCCACGACCAATTTCTGGGGATGCGGCTTGAGAAAGGCGATCGTTTGACCGACTGGTTGGCTCGTCCGCTTGAGCCCCGGCAGCTTTCGTATGCCGCAGGCGACGTGCTTCACCTGCTGGAGATCGATGCCGAGATTCGCCGCCGGCTGGTGGAGGAGAACCGTTTGGTCTGGGCCGAGGATGAGTGCGAGCTTGCTCGGCAGAAGGGCGTGACCATCCGCGAACCTTCAGAGGCGTGGCGGCGTATCAAAGAGGCCCGATCACTTCGGGGTTCCGCGCAAAAAGTCATCCGGCATCTCGCCGCCTGGCGTGAGGAGCTGGCCAGCAAACAGAACCGACCGCCGCGCTATGTGGTGTCTGATCTGGCGCTGGTGTCCATGGCCCAACGACCGCCCAAAAACAGCGAAGGCTTCAAACGCATCCGTGGCTTTGATGAACGCCAACTGAAGGTCGCCGAGCGAGAACGGGTTCTGGAGGTGATCCGGGAAGGCCTCAACAGCACCCTGCCCGCACCGCCCAGGAACGATGCGCGTGATGACATCCGTGACCTGCGGCCGGCGGTGACCCTGATTGGCGCCTGGTTGGCCCAGTACGCAAGGGACCACGATCTGGACCCGGCGCTGGTTGGCAGCCGCAGCGACATTGAGGAGCTGCTGCGAGGCAGCCCCGATCCCCGGTTGGGCAGCGGTTGGCGGAAGCGACTGGTCGGCGAGCCGATTCGGCGCCTCGTTGCTGGTGAAGTTGCGCTCGCGTTCGAAGGAGACGGGCGAATTTCTCTTGAAGAGCGGTCGTTCACCCCGGTGAGTCCGCCGCCGGAGTAGAGCCCAGACCGACGCAGTCGAAACCATGTGGGTCATTTGGCCTGGGCGTGCGTGCCCATTTGCCCGGGTGCCTTGTATTCCCCGGTCCCGGTGACACCAAGAGCCCTCGTGGGTGGTCTAGAGTCGAACGTGCGGCGTGGCCGATGCGGGACTTGATCCTCTCGGTCTCAAGCCGACAAAGACATATTCGATTTGAATGTGGTGGCTTCTCTCAATCACCCGAACTGCTGGTCCGGCACCCGAAATGCTGGTCTGTAGGGAATAACCGGCAGTCGGTCGATGGTTCCACCGATATATTCATGCGTGGTCTAGCCCACGCAACCTGTCCAAATGGAGCGCCGCCCGTGAAAAAGGGACGTCATCGCCGCTACGAAGAAGCCCGTGCCCTCAAGCGCACGACGGACGGCTTCGACTCCTTCCTTGGAGGAGACGACACGCCCTGTGATGAGTGCGGAGCACTCCCGGGCGAGGAAGCCAAGTCCTGGTGCGTGTCCTGCACCAGCGATGCCGAGGGTGAAGAGGCACTCTTTCCGAGTTAGTACGTCAGGCTTCGTTTTTGAGTCTCGCTGCCCGTTTGTTGAGCTGTTCGAGGATCTCGGCACCGACGTTGACACCCAGTTGCAGGCGTTGCCAGGTGATCCGCTCATCGGCGGTACCCACAAAGCTTGCCGGCGCGCCGATACCGCTGAACAGCATCGGCCGGCCAATGGCCGACGCGATCTCGCCAATTCCGGGATGACCGCCGCCAAGAACCGGCACCGGTGACCGACCGAAGACCCGTTTCAGGGCCCGCGCCTGCGACACAACCCATGGACTGTTGCGAGCGACAAGGTACGGCTCGGCCGAAGCAATGACATTGATTGACGCATCGACCCCTTCGGGAACCCGGGTCTCCAGCCATGATCGCAGTGCGGCACTGACCTCCGCGGCTCGCTGATCTGCCACCAACGCAAAGTTGACGGTGGCGCTGGCGGCTCCGGGCAAGGTCTGACTGCGGACTCGAGGTTTGATGCCGGAGTTGATGGCAACGACTTCCACGGTTGGCCAGGCGCTCGCCCGTTCGAGCGGCGATGGTCCACCAGCCAACAACGACGCACCGGTGCCGCGGGTCCATGCGGCCGGATCGTGTCCATCCCGGCTGAGGGCGTCACGCTCTGCGGTTGTGGGCGGTACCGCACGGTTGTAGAAGCCGGGGACCGTGATGCGGCCGCGGTCGTCGCGAATTTGGCCCAGGATGCCAATCAACGCGCCCATGGAGTTTCGTGCGGCTCCGGCAAAGGCGTTGACCCCCAGATCGCGGCCGGTCGAGACCACCAGCTCGACCAGCAGTTCGCCTCGGGCGCCCAAGGTGATAGTGGGGGCGCGGTAGTCCCACGCAATGGCCGGCGTGGCCAGAATGACGTCCACATCGTCAACGTCCATGCGGTCAAGAAGTTGCGGGATCTGGCCAGTGCCAACGCTTGCAGAGTCCAAACTCAGCGCCACGATGTTGACCGGCGGCATGCCGGCGGCCTCTTCGGTCAGACCGGTGTACGCCTCGATGTGAGCCATGAAGGGGGCAAATCGGCTGGCGACGCCCGGGCCCACAATGCCTCGGTCGTCCACGGTGACTTCGCCCATGCCATCGAGCCACGGGCCATCGTGGAATCCAACCACGAGCACCGTTGCGGCGCCGCTTCCGGATCGGCGTCGATTGGCCACCACGGCGGCTGCCAGGTCGCCTCCGCCGACGGTTTCGATGTCGTCAAAGCTGTGCTGGAGCAGGTAGTCACTGACCAGCTCGGCAGGAGCTTGGAGGTCGTCTCCGTATGCGGTTTCGGCCCAGGCCTTCAGAAGGTTCTGGAGTTGCGGGAGTCGTGGTTCGAGCCACGGATCAAGTCGAGTTCGTCGCGCCATTGACGTTGAGAGTAGCCCGTGGGCCGCCGCCGCAGGCGCCTTGGTACCCGGACCCCGCGTGGCGGTGCTCGGTCAGAACTGTTCAGGTGGATTCAGGAGGTGGATGGCTTTCTCAACGGCTCGTCGTGCCCGGGTGATGATCTTCTCGTCGACGGGAAGTTCATGACCGCCGGCATCGATGGAGTCGCGGAGGCGAGAGATCGCCAGATCGGCCAGTTCTTCGCTGATTCCTTGGAGTCGACCGACGATGTCGTCGAACTCGCCGCTCATACCGGATCTTCTTCGTTGAGACGGTCGATCAGCATTCGGAGTCGAGCGAAGCTGTGCTTGTCAAAGTCGAACCCAATCCGGGGGAGGCCGGCTGCACCTGGTTCGTCCCGCTCCATCCGATGTTCGTCGGTGACCGCTATCTGGCCACTGGCGACGATGTCCGCGAAGTCCCGATTCAGTTCCCCGACCAATGCCTCGCTGGCCGGGTTCTGCATCCGGATGACCAGCTTGCCGCTCACAAACCGGGTGCTGTGATAGTTGCGATAGAACTGGCAAACCTCTTCGACGGCCTCGTCGACGGAGTCGGTGATTCTGATCAGGCGCATGTCCTGGTCCGAGATCATCCCCTTGGCCAGAAGTTCCCGCTGTACAAAGTCCAGCCATCCCTTCCAGTAGGTACCGCCAGCTGATTCGAGCAACACCAACGGTGTCATTATCGTCTTGCCGGTTTGCAGAAGGGTCAGAAGCTCAAAGGCCTCGTCCATGGTCCCAAAGCCGCCGGGCAGCGCAACAAAAGCGTGAGACTCGCTCATGAACGTCACCTTGCGAGTGAAGAAGTAGCGGAAGTTGATCAGCTTGGGATCATCGGCAATGACCGCGGGCGGGAGCGGTTCGAATGGCAGTTGGATACCAACGCCGAAGCTGTTGTCCACCCCGGCGCCTTCGATACCCGCCTGCATGACTCCCGGGCCCGCACCCGTAATGACCATCCAACCCTTATCTGCAATGGCCTTACCAATGGCGTGGGCGGTCCGGTACTCGGGATCGTCGGGGTTGGTTCGAGCCGAGCCAAAGATCGACAGCTTCCGGATGCCTTCGTAGGGCTGGAAAACCCGGTGGGCATGCCGCAGTTCTTTGAGGGAAGAGTTGATCAGCTTGAGGTCGCCTCGTCCCACATCCTCGCGGCCAAGACGGACCGCTGAGGTGATGATCTCGTGAACCAGGCGCTCGTTGCCGGCGTCGTCAGTGGCGAGTGCGGCCAACTCGGCAATCTGGCGATCGATTTCGGGGTCCCCGCTGTTGTATCTCATATGCGTGCAGCATAGGGCCGCTCCCGATACAGCTCGCAGGGCGTTTGGGCGCCAAACCCGGCACGGTGGACGGGTTCAGCTGTCGGTAAGGAGTGGGATGCGGCGGCGGCGGTTGAGGGACCCGACGCGAATTTCGTCCTCGCTCAGGATGTCGTAGAGGGTGCTGCGCTGAACCAGCGGCCGGCCGAGCGGTGCCAGCGCCGACCGGAAATCGTCGGCCGTCACGGCCTGACCGTGTTCGGCGCCCGCAGCCCGAGAGATGTTCTCATTGATGAGCGTTCCACCCAGGTCGTTGACGCCGGAGGCGAGCAACTGGGGCAGGGCCCCGAAGCCCATCTTCACCCAGGATCCCTGAATGTTGTGAATCCAGCCGTGGTAGGCGATCCGGCCAACGGCGTGAATCAGAAGGGCCTCGCGGAAGGTAGGGCCACGGCGACCCATCCTGCGCAGATACAACGGCGCAGCCATGTGGACAAAGGGCAGCGGTACGAACTCGGTGAAGCCGCCCGTTTCTTTTTGCAGCTCTCGGGTGCGGATCAGATGGCGAGCCCAATGGACGGGTTGCTCGACCGCGCCAAACATAATGGTGACGTTGGAGCGGAGGCCGACCGAGTGCGCCGTGCGGTGAGCGTCCAACCACTCGTCGGTATCGATCTTGTCGGGGCACAGGATCTCGCGCATGTCGTCGTCAAGAATCTCTGCCGCCGTGCCAGGCAGGGTCTTGAGGCCGGCGTCCATCAGCCGAAGCAGGTACTTCTCCAGCGGTTCACCCAGCCGCTTGGCGCCTTCGGTGACTTCCAATGCGGTGAAGCCGTGGACGTGAATGTCGGGCGCGGCGTCCTTCACGGCGCGGGTGACGTCGATGTAGTAGTCGCCGTCGAAATCCGGGTGGATGCCACCCTGGAGGCACACCTCGGTGGCGCCCATGTCAAAAGCTTCTCGAGCCCGTCCAGCAATGTCGTCCAAGGTCAGCAGGTATGGATTACCGCGGAGGCTGAGCGACAGCGGACCTTTCGAGAAACCGCAGAAGCGGCACTTGAAGGTGCAGACGTTGGTGTAGTTGATGTTTCGGTTGGCCACGTAGCTGACGTCATCGCCGTTTACCTGACTCCGCAATTCGTCGGCAAGTTCACAGACCGCCGCAACCTCTCGACCGCGTGCTTCAAACAAGGTCACGATCTCGGCTTCGCCCACTTCTTCACCAGCGCGGACACCGTCAAGAACCTCGGCCAACGCGCCGGTGGCCTGTGGTGGGAGGTTGAGAACCAGCGGCGGGTTGGACGGTGCACCGGAGTACCACCCGCGGTCGTTGTCTCGGCCCAGTCCCTCGGCATCGGAACGATCCATGACCGGAAACTGCATCTCCGCATCAAGCCAGGTGTCGGGCGCCAGCGCAAACTCGGGGTACAGAGTGAGTCGGGGAGCGAGTTCGTGACCAGCTGCGTTGGTCACCTCCTGCAGCCGATCAAGATCGGGCCAGGGCCGCTCGGGGTTTACATGGTCGGCGGTCACCGGAGAGACGCCGCCCCAGTCATCGATGCCGGCGTCGACCAGATCGCCGAACTCGTCGCTCAGGTTGGGCGGAGCCTGCAGGTGAACGTCGGCCGGCAGGATGATGCGGGCCAGCGCTATGGCTTCGAGGTAGTCGTCTTTGGGGCAGGGCGGTGCGGTGTGCATGCTCGTCCCCGGCTTGGGCAGAAAGTTCTGAACGATCACTTCCTGCACATGGCCGTGCTTGCGATGGGACTCGGCGATGGCCTGCAGGGCGTCGATGCGGTCCTGTCGGGATTCGCCAATCCCAACGAGGATCCCGGTGGTGAACGGAATCTTCAATTCGCCGGCGGCGTCAAGGGTTGCAAGGCGGCGTTCGGGCGTCTTGTCCGGTGAGCCGCGGTGCGCGTCCAGATCGGGGTTCAGTGACTCCAACATCATCCCCTGCGACGCCGAGACCGGCCGTAGCGCCGCAAGTTCGTCGGCAGTCAATGCCCCCGCATTGGCGTGCGGGAGCAGCCCAACCTCGTCTCGCACCAGCTGGGCACAGTGGCGCAGATAATCAACGGTTGAGGAGAAGCCGTTGTCGGCCAGCCACTCGGCCGCCACCGGATAGCGAAGTTCTGGCCGTTCGCCCAGCGTGAACAGGGCTTCATGACACCCGGCGTCGGCGCCAGCCCGGGCAATGGACAGCACCTGATCAGTGCTCAGATACGGGGCCTCAAGGCGAGCTGGAGGCTGAGCGAAGGTGCAATAGCCGCACTTGTCCTGACACAGCATCGTGAGCGGGATGAAGACTTTGGGGGACCAGGTGATTCGAGTGCCAAATGCCTCGTCTCGGATCTTCCGGGCCACAGCCATGAGATCGTCCAACGGACGATCGAAGTCGGACGGGGATGCTGATGTCATAGTGGCCAAACTCTAGTCTTGCTGGTGCTGCCCGCTTGCCGCAGCGGGCGCGGAGGGTACAGCGATGAACTCCGTGGGATTATTCCCCCGTTGACGACCTCAGCACTAGGTTGACAGCGATGATTCGCACATGTACCGAAGATGCGGCCCTGCTCCTGATCGACGTGCAGAAGGGGGTGGACGTGCTTACGCACTGGGGTGGCCCCACGGGGCGCCGGAACAATCCCGACGCCGAAGCCCACATGCTGACCCTGCTGGGGGACTGGCGTGCGGCTGATCTTGCGGTGGCCTTCACTCGTCACAATTCGCGCGAATCCGCTTCGCCGCTGAAGTTCTCCCTGCCCACCGGCGACCAGAAAGACGGGTTCGAGCCCGCCGCTGGTGACATCGTGGTGGACAAAGATGTGAACAGCGGCTTTGTCGGCACGTCGCTTCAGATCGAGCTTCGCCGCGCAGGCATCAGTCGGCTGGTGGTTGCTGGCTTCTTCACCAACATGTGCGTGGAGACCACGGTGCGCATGGCCGGAAATCTTGGCTTCGACACGTACCTGGTACATGACGCCTGCGCCACCACCAATCGCGTGGGCATCGACGGCGTCGACCACGAACCCGAAGCCGTGCATGCCATGACCGTGGCCAACCTCCACGGCGAATTCTGCACCGCCATCACCACCGCCGATGCCGTTGGCCTGGTGCATGCCGATGCCCCTCACCTGGACCGGGTGCAGGGCAATGAGTGAGTTTGGCGTGACATCCATGGTGGCGTCCCTGCGACGAGTGGCCATGCGCAAGCCGGGGTCGATTCGCACCGCCGATCCCGAACGCTGGCACTACACCAAGCCGATTGATGCGGCTGCGCTCCAACGGCAATACGAGGAGTTCGCCTCCCTGGTGGCGGCGTCCGGCGCGGAGATTGTCTGGTTTGACGATGGCGTGGCCGTCGATGACGATCTGGCGGACTCGGTCTTCACCTATGACCCGTCGTTCGTGGTGGCCGGTGGCGCGGTCATCCTGCGTCCGGGCAAAGACCTTCGGGCCGGCGAAGCTGACGTGCATGACAAGTTCTATGCCGAGCACGGGATTCCCATTCTGGGAAGGATCGAACCGCCCGGGGTCGTGGAGGGTGGCGACATGTTCTGGCTGGACGGTCACACGCTGGCCGTTGGTCGGGGATTCCGAACAAATCAGGCCGGGATTGACCAATTGTTGGTCATTCTGGCGCCGCACGGTGTGGAGGTGCGGGTGTTCGACCTGCCGTACTGGCAGGGCCCAGTGGCGTGTCTGCACCTGATGTCGGTGGTCAGTCCCCTGGATACGAATCTGGCGCTGATCCACGAGCCGCTGGTGCCAACTGCCCTGCATCAGGAAATGAGCGATCGGGGTTGGGAGCTGCTGGCAGCTCCGGTTGATGAGTTTGACCAGAGTCTGGGCTTGAACCTGAACGTCCTGGCGACCGGACCTCGAAACGTGATTGCCTTGGACGGCTTCGAGCAAACCACCGCACTGATGCGAGATGCAGGCTGCACGGTGACCGTGTTTCAGGGCGACGAACTCTGCATCCCGTGCGAAGGCGGCCCAACCTGCCTCACCCGGCCGCTGTGGCGCCTCTGAACCGTTTGCACGGCAGTGTTTGGCTGTGCCTCAGCTGAAGTCTGCGGCGCGTTCTTTCAGCGTGTCGAGAAGACTGTCGAACGCGGCGGCGAACGAGGCGACGCCAGCGTCTTCAAGCTTCTGCGCAACGTCGGCCAGGTCCACGCCGACGGCGTCGATAGCGGCCAGCGCGGCACGAGCCTGGTCAACGTCAGCGTCGATGGTCCGGGCCACGGTGCCGTGGTCCTCGAACGCGGCAAGGGTCTTGTCGGGAATCGTGTTGACCGAGTCCGGGCCAATCAGCGCATCGATGTAGAGCGTGTCCGGGTAGTCATCGTTCTTGGTGGAGGTGGACGCCCAGAGGGGACGCTGGGGCTTGGCGCCGCGAGCCACCAGCTTCTCCCAGCGCTCGCCGGCAAAGGTCCTGGTGAACAACTGATACGCCATCACGCCATTGGCGACCGCCGCTCTGCCTCGCAAAGCCAACGCTTCTTCGGAGCCAATTTCAGTCAGACGGTTGTCGACTTCGGTTTCCACCCGGCTGATGAAGAACGATGCAACCGAAGAGATCCGGCTCAGGTCACCGTCGTGCTGCTCAAGACCGGAAATGTAGGCCTCCATCACCTCGGCATAGCGATCAATGGAAAACAGGAGCGTCACGTTGACGTTGATGCCCTGTGCGGTCGCCTGCTCAATGGCGGGTAGCCCGGCGGCCGTGCCGGGGATCTTGATATAGACGTTGGGCTCGTCGATACGAGCGTTGAGATCGGTGGCGGCGGCAAGGGTGCCGTCGGTGTCGTTGGCCAGGTTGGGGGACACCTCGACCGACACGTAGCCGTCAAGACCGTCGCTGCTGTCGTAGAGGGGCCGAAGCAGCGCCAGCGCGTCCTCAATGTCCTGAATGACGAGTTCCCAGTATGACTCTTCGATGGACTTGCCATCAGCAATCAGCTGACCGAACTGCTCGTCGTAGGAGTCCGAACCGGAGATCGCCTTCTGGAAGATGCTCGGGTTGGAAGTCAGACCTCGCACCCCTCGGTCAATCCAGTTCTGCAGCTCACCGTTGTGAATCCAGCTGCGCTTCAGGTTGTCAAGCCATGGGCTCTGGCCCTGCTCAGAGAACAGTCGGTGAAGGTTCTTGTCAGACGACATCGGGTGCCTTTCGAAGCGGCGGTGGCTAACTGATGAGGGTACGGGCTCGGCTGACGACATTGTCGGCGTTGATGCCCAGCTCGTGCATGACGGTGGAGCCTGGAGCTGATGCGCCAAAGCGGTCGATGCCCACGACGTCATCGGCCCAGCGGTACCAGCCATCGGTCACGCCGGCCTCCACCGCAAGCACCGGACCGCCGGTGAGCACCCGCTTCTGGTATTCGGCGTCCTGGGCCAGGAAGAGGTCCCAGCTGGGCATGGAGACCACGCGGGCTGCAATACCGTCTTCGGCCAACCGACGGGCGGCTTCCACACACAGCGAAACTTCACTACCTGCGCTCAGCAGCGTGAGCTGGGCGTCCTCGGCGCCCACAAGTTCGTACCCGCCGCGCGCCACGCCCTCAACCGAGGTCCCCTCAAGCACCGGCAGATTCTGACGGGTGAGCACCAGCATTGTGGGCCCGTCGCTTTCGACGGCGACCTTCCACGCGGCGGCGGTCTCGTTGGCGTCAGCAGGTCGGAGCAGACGAAGGTCGGGGATGGCCCGAAGGGCGGTCACATGTTCCACCGGCTGGTGAGTCGGGCCGTCCTCGCCAACACCCACCGAGTCATGGGTGAACGTCATGATGATCTTGGCTTTGGACAGCGCAGCCAACCGGATGGCGGGCCGGCAGTAGTCACTGAAGACCAGGAACGTGCCGCCAACCGGGAGGACGCCGCCGTGAAGCGCGGCGCCGTTCATGGCCGAGATCATGGCGTGCTCGCGGACGCCGTAGTACATCTGGCGGCCATTGGGAGTGCTGGCGCTCAGCGCCGTGGCACCGGGGATGACGTTGCCCGTGTTGCCGGTGAGGTCAGCCGAACCCGAGACCATGCCGGGAACCAGTGGAGCGATGGCGGCAATGCAGGCACCGCTGGCCTTGCGGGTGGCGATGGACTCTCCGGCCTCCCACTGGGGAAGGGCGTCTGCCCAGCCGTCAAGGCCCGTGCGGTTGAGGCACGCAAGCAACCGGTCCCGGTCGCCGTCCCAATCGGCCAACCGCTTTTCCCACGCGGCGTGTTCCGCGGCGCCGCGGGCACCAGCGGCCCGGTACATCTCCAGCACATCAGCAGCGACGTGGAAGGGCTCATCGGTCGGCAGGCCGAGGATGGCCTTGGTCTCGGCAATCTCAGCATCTTTGAACGCATAGCCGTGGGCCGCCGCAGTGTCGGACAAGGTGGGCGACGGCGCACCGATATGGCTGCGCAGAATCAGCAGGGTCGGCTTGTCGGGAACCGCCATTGCATTGCGGAGACCGGCTTCGAGCGCGTCCAGATCGTTGGCGGTTTCTCCCAGGTCGACGACGTGCCAGTTGTAGCTCTCGAACCGTTTGATGGGATCGTCCGACAACCACATGTCGGTTTCGCCGTCGATGGAGATGCGGTTGAGATCATAGATACAGACCAGGTGGCCCAGGCCCAGATGCCCGGCCAGCGAGGCGGCTTCGTGACTGACCCCTTCGGCAAGATCGCCGTCGCTGCACATCACAAAGGTGTGGTGGTCGGTGACCTCGGAACCAAACTCGGCACGGAGCCAGGACTCGGCCATCGCCATGCCAACGCCGTTTGCGAAGCCGGCACCCAATGGTCCGGTGGTGACCTCCACGCCGTCGGTGTGGCCAACCTCAGGGTGGCCCGGGGTCAATGAACCCCACTGGCGGAAATTGCGGAGGTCGTCCTTGCTGAGTCCGAAGCCGGTCAGGTGCAGCATGGCGTACTGCAGGATCGACGCGTGTCCGCAGCTGAGGATGAAGCGGTCGCGGTCCGGCCACAAGGGGGCCGCGGCGTTGTACTTCATAATCCGGGTGTAGAGGACGTGGGCCAATGGCGCCAACGCCATGGCCGTGCCCTGGTGCCCCGATTGGGCGGCGTGCGGGCCATCCATGGCGATGCCCTTGATCGTGGCGACGCCCCGGTCTTCGAGACTGGGTGCTTGAGGATCAAGGTTGCTGGCGCTGGAATCGTTCATGGTCTCCGACTGACTGACGCGGGCTGAGAATCCTCTCACCCTAGGAGCCCGCTCGTCCGTCGGGCACGATTTTCATCGGGCGTTTTCAGCCGTCGAACAACAGGATGGAGGCAGTGAATCCGTGAAGGAAGTTTCGGCCGCCGACCGGCCCGATTTCACCGGCGCAGAACATGCCGGCAATCGGTGCGCCGTCCAGGGCCTCGGTGATCACCCCGGCATCGTGATTGGGTTCGCCAAAGAGTCCGACGCCTCGCCCGTTGCAGGTGAAGACCAGTGCACTCTGCGCGTCCTGCGCGCTCATGAGATCGTGAAGGTCCTCGTCGGCGGTAGCCGCGTCCCGCACTTGGAACTGCACGATCGCTCCCACCGGAATGCGGTCGCCAACCACGACGGCGCCGGTTTCCCGCTCAAAACCCATGACGCCGCGTATCAGGAAGTCACCGCGATCAAAGTCGAGCTTCTGTTCGTTGATGACGAAGCCAATGTGGAGGCCCCGCTGCATGAGCTCCCGTTCCTCCGGCGCCGCGTCCTTCGCCATGGCGTTGAGTCGCTGAATGGCGGGCTCGCCTCCGAGCTCGAGGATGTGATTGTCCCGAGCTGCGGTCACCGTGAACGGCGAACCGACCGGACGACAACCTTGCGACACAATGGTTGAGCATCCCGATTTGGCACCGGGGGAGCCGGGCAGCAGGAGAGCGACAGCACCGGTGGTGGAGGTGGTGCCGTTCAGCGACAGTCGGTTACCGCCCGGGCCGCGCGCCGCAGAGGCCATACCCCCCACCACCAACAGCTCCGGCGCGCGCTGCACCAGTTCCTGAATGAGCACGTCGGTGGGGAAGGTGAAAGGATCGGTGAGCAGCACGAGCTGGCCGACGGCTCCGTCCAACGGGTCCAGTCCGGTGACAATCGGACCCTCAGGTCCCCGCAACACCTCAAAGCGCAGCGGCACCGCATCCACCCCGGAGGCCGCCCAGACCGACACCGCCGGGACTTCTTCGGCCTCACGGCCGCCGCCCAGTACCGCCACCGCGGTGACCGCAACGAGGGCGTCCGGTTGCAGCGATTGCATGATGGTGCCCACCAGGTTGTCGAACTCGTCGATGTGGGGCGCGGTGACAAAGGCGACGGCGGCAGAAACCGATTGACCGTCAAGGGTGTCGGCAATCTGGCCAATGGCTTCGCCGACGCCGTGGGCGGCAAGAGGATGTTCGGAGAAGCCAACCGCGTAGGTGGCGCTCACGACGAAGGGATGGGCGCGTGGCTGTCGGTTGAAGACGGCTCCTCCGCCGGTGGCAAAAGGGTGTAGGGCACAACGATGGTGGGCCCGCCCGCCATCCGGCAGTGCGCTTCCACGGTTCCGTATTCTTCGAAATCGATTTCGCCGCGGACCAGGCGGTAGTTGAACTTGCCCGGTTCAATCTGGAGCGGTTGCACGTTGCGGGCCACCTGCTCACCGTCGCGCTTGTAGACGACTTCGAGTACGCCGTTGGCGTCGCCGTCCTCGGGATTCCGAACCAGGACCACCAGATGCGGGGCCCAGGTGAGTGGAACCGGCGTGGGTGCCGCGGCCGAAAACTGCACGCCGCCGAGGTCAATGCGGGTCGCCGGCCCGGCGACTTCGCGAATATTGATGTCGTCAATGAAGAGCGCAGCAATGATTTCCATCCGTTTGACGATAGTGGGACAGCACCGGCCGCGGACCGGTCCAGCAACAGGTCCTACAGTTGGGCGATGAGCCGTTTCGATGAGGTCATTGATCGCCGTGGTCGCCATGCCCGCAAGTGGGACGATATGGAAGAGAAGTACGGCGTCTCGCCAGACACCGGCATCCCGGTCTGGGTGGCCGACATGGAGTTCCGTCCGCCGGCGGCCGTAGCTGCTTCGCTGCAGTCCGCAATCGACCTTGGCGTCTTTGGCTACCACGGCAACCGCGGGCCGTTGCATGATGCGATCGCCGGCTGGATGGATCGGCGTCACGGTTGGACCATCGATCCCGACTGGATCATCGAATCGCACGGGCTGGTGGTTGGCATGCACCATGCGGTCCGGGCGCTGTGTGAACCCGGCGACGGCGTGATTGTCCAGACCCCGCTCTACTACCCGTTCTCATGGGCCATCACCAGGAACGGGGCCCAGGAGCTGCGCAATCCACTGGTGAGCGGCCCCGATGGCCGGATCGAGATTGACTTCGACCATCTGCGATCGTTGATCACCGACCGCACGAAACTCCTGATGTTATGCAGCCCCCATAACCCCACCGGACGAGTCTGGACCGAAGCCGAACTCACCACGCTCGCTGAGATTGCCGCCGCGCATGATCTCTGGGTGCTGTGCGACGAGGTGCACCACGATCTGGTGTATCCCGACCGTCACCACACCGTCTTCGCCAATCTTTCCGCCGAGACCGCGGCGCGCACGCTGACGCTGACCTCGGCCAGCAAAACCTTCAATATTGCTGGCACCATGGTGGGCGCCGGCATCTCGGCAAGCGAGGAGCTGCGGAAGCGCTTTCGACTCACCCAGGAGGCGTCCGGGATTTTCTCGCCAAATCTGTTTGGCGCGCTGGCCACCACCGCCGCTTACACCCACGGCGACTCCTGGCTGGCTGAGCTGAAGGACTACCTCAAAGGAAACCGACTGCTCCTGGAGAAGGAACTGCAATCGGTGGACGGCGTGACGCCGATCCCAACCGAGGGCACCTATCTGGCCTGGTTGGATTGCCGGGAGCGGGGTCTTTCCATGGACGAACTCTGCACCCGCACCGCAAACGCCGGCCTGGCGGTCTCCCGGGGCGACAGCTTCGGGCCTGAAGGCGACCGCTTCCTTCGATTCAACTTTGCCATGCCGCGGTCGGTGCTCACCGAGGCGTTGCAACGACTCGCCCGAGCGTTGGCCTACTAGTCAAGTCGACCTCAGCCGAGAATTTCCACCAGCTCAACCACGACGGTGGCAGCTTCATTCTCATCCAGTCCATCGGGACCCGCGGGAACGTCGAGTTGGCGGATGCCACCCACCTGCATACCGGTCATCCCGTCAATGAATGCCGGGATGGATGCGCTGAGCGGCAGATCGATTGGCGTGCCGAACTGATCTCGCCAGGTGGACATGGTGACGTCGCCCGAGGACTGCACCGCTGCCAGCATCTGGATGGAAATCAGGCTCTCGGCGCTGACCGCTGGCCCTTCGCCGACCACCAGGTCCGTAATGACCAATTCGGTCGGGGCAGTATCAGGAATCGTAAACTCTGGTTGGTCGGCCTCCGACAGCGGTTCGGTCGCCCCCAGAAGATCCACCACGAAGACAAGGTCGGTGTTTGGCGGGATGTCGGCACCGGAGCCGCGGTCGCCGTAGGCCATGGCGGCCGGGATGGTCAGCGTCCGCCGCCCGCCGACCAACATGCCGTCCACCCCTTCGTCCCATCCGGGGATGACCTGGCCAACGCCAAGCGTGAACGGAAACTGATTGTCTGGCCGGGACCAGGAACTGTCGAACTCGATGCCGTCCTGGGCTCGAACGCCCACGTAGCGAACGATGACGGATGCGCCGGTCCTGGCCTCCACGCCTTCGCCCACCACGATGTCGTCGATTTCAAGCTCGGTGACCGGTCCGGTGGGCAGTGGCGGCACCGGCTTAATCTCCAGATCGGTGAGCTCGCCAGCTTCGGCGGCCGGGACCTCGGTGGGCTCCAATACCGGAGCATCGACTGCGGGAATTGCCGCCTCTGCAGCCTGGTCCCCGGCCTCCTCTGATTCTGGGGCTTCGTCGGTCGAGTCGGCCGAATTTCCGGTGGCGTCTTCGACGGCGCTTTCGACGGTGTCGACGGCGGGACTGGCGGCGTCATCGCTGCTGCTGCCGCACGCGGTGGCAACGAGTGCGAGGGCGAACAGCGCGGTCAGCGCGGGAGTGAGGTACTTCGTTGGGTAAGAGATGGGGACAGCGTAGAAGGCCCGACCGTCTTTGACGGCGCAGGTGGCCATCTGGATGTGCCCGCTCCGACCCGATGCGCTGGCCAGGCAGCCTCCCCAAGGCTTACCGCATAGAACGCGTAATGGCGACGAAGGGGTTGTTGCCGGGAGCGTGCCGGTCGGAGCAACGCCAGGCGAGCGTGCGGAGAGATCGGCCAAGGGCACCATCTAGACTTTCGCCATCACCTCCGTGAAAGCGACAAATGGCTGACCAGGATTCATCCGTCCAGACCCAATCTGAATCGGCGTCCAAAGCCCAACTGGCAGCCGCGGGCCTCTGCATCAACCGCGAGGTCCTGGCCTCTACCGCCCATGCTGCGGTGACAGCGGCTGCGGACCTGGGGTTTCCGGTGGTCGTCAAGCTCTGCGGTGACAACATTGCGCACAAGACAGAACGAGGCCTGGTTCGACTTGGTCTCACCGACGCCGCCGCCGTGAGTCATGCGGCCGAAGAACTGTTGGCGGCCGCCCGCCCCGAAGATGGCGCCACCGGCGTCCTGGTGGGTGAAATGGTTCAAGGCAACCGCGAGCTGATTGTCGGCGTCAACGTTGATGACCGGTTTGGTCCGGTGATCATGTTGGGCGTTGGCGGCATCCTGGCCGAAGCGGTGGGCGACGTGGTGTTTCGCATGTTGCCAGTGGCCGCGGCGGATGTCGAGAACATGCTCGATGACCTGACCTACCAATCGCTGCTGGGGGAGTTTCGTGGCGAAGCCGCCGTCAACCGGGCCGCGGTGGTGGATGCAGTGCTTGCGGTCTCAGCAGCCGCCGAAGAGATCGATGATCTGGTCTCGATCGATGTCAACCCGCTGCTCATCCGCTCCAACGGCGAACCCGTGGCCGTCGATGCCCTGATTGTGACCCGCCCGGGCGCCGACGCGGAACGACCTCCCACCCGGGCGCAAGGTCCGGTCCGTGATCTGACGCCGCTGTTTTCGCCGCGCGGCGTGGTGGTGGCGGGGGTGTCTTCCCATCCGGGCAAGTTTGGTTTCGTGTCGCTGCACAACCTGTTGGCGGCCGGATACCAGGGGGCGGTCTACGGGACCAGTCGCAGCGGCGAAAGCGTTCTGGGCGTGGAGTGCTTCACCAGCATCTCGGACCTTCCCGCAGGCGAAGTCGATCTGATGTTTGTCTGCACACCGGGTCCGACCGTGCCCGGTCTGTTGCGAGAGGCTGCGGCTGTGGGAATCCGCGCTGCCTTTGTGGCCTCGGCCGGCTTTGGTGAGGCGGGCGAAGACGGCGTGCGCGCCCAAGCGGAACTGGCGGAACTGGCTGACGAACTGGGGATGGTCATGGCCGGGCCCAATGGCCAGGGCGTCGTCAGCACGCCGGTCAATCTGTGTGCCCAAATCGTCGCGCCGTTTCCGCCCGCCGGCGGGATCTCGATTGTCAGCCAGTCGGGGAACCTCGTATCCACATTCATGAACCTGGCGCGGGAGTGGCAGGTGGGAGTGGCCCGGGCGGTGAGTGCCGGCAACGCCGCCGCCCTTGGTCCGATTGATTTTCTGCGGTGGTTCGGAACCGATAACCAGACACACGTTGCGCTGGCCTATGTGGAAGGAATCGAGGATGCGCCCAACTTCCTGGCCGGCTTGGCCGAGGTAACGGCCAACACTCCGGTGGTGGTCCTCAAGGGCGGAGCAACCGAAGCCGGCGCCGCCGCAGCCGCCAGCCACACGGGCTCGCTGGCGTCAGACGACCGACTGGTGGACGGGATGCTCCGCCAGGCGGGCGCCTTCCGCGCGGACGACGTGATCGAGGCGTTCTCGATGGCGGCCGCCTTTTCGGCCATGCCGATTCCGTCCGGTCCCCGAACCGTGGTGCTCACCTCCGTTGGAGGATGGGGGGTTCTCGCCGCAGACGCCGCCCATGCCCACGCCAATATCGAGCTCATGGATCTACCCGAAGATCTGAAAGCGGCACTGGACCAGAAACTGCCGCCGCGTTGGAGCCAGGCCAACCCCATTGACATGGCCGGTGGCGAAACCCGCGACACCATCCCCGAGATCATTCAGTTGGTCGCCGAGCACCCCGACGTTGACGCCATCATCTATCTGGGACTTGGCATTCAGTCCAACCAGGCCCGCTTCATGCGCAATGGCGCGTTTGCGGACTACGAGGGCGTGGAGCGCATGAGCCGATTCCACCTGGCTCAGGATGAGCGGTACGCCCAGACGGTGATCGAGGTGATGGCGCGCAGTGGGACGCCGGTCTTTGTGGCCACCGAGCTGGCGACCGGTGATCGGGAAAACCCGGGCCCGGCCGCACTGCGGGCTGCTGGCGTGCCTTGTTTCGCCACGGTCGGCGCGGCCGTTACTGCGTTGTCGGCGTTGGTGGAGTGGGGAGCGCGACCGCCGAACCGGCACCAGACCGAATAGCATCTCAGATGCTGTGCAACGTCTCCTCATCCCTCTGGTACTTCTTGCGATTGCGGCTGCCGCGTGGGTGGCCAGCGACCGCTTGGGCAGTCCGGATCTCACGCCCGCCATCGTCGAGAACCTCGACCAGGTGGAAACGCCGATGCTGTCGGCCCGTCGGATGCCCGTATCGCTCACCGAGCCCATCTCCGATGACGTGCTTCAGGCGGAATTGGATGCGATTGTCGATCGCTCACCGGATGGCACCTGCCTGTATGTGGCCGAAGGGGGCCGGACCTTGTACGCCGCACGTGAGACCCTGCCGTTTACGCCGGCCTCGCTGCAAAAGATCGTGACTGGCGTGGCCGCCCTCAGCGAGTTTGAGCCGTCAATGCGGTTTGAGACTCGGGCCATGGCCCTGAGTCAAATCACCGAGAACGGCGTGCTCGACGGCAATCTGTATCTGGTCGGAGCCGGTGATCCGGTGCTGATGACCCAGAGCTATGCCCGGTCATTCCGTGAACAGCCGCAAATCCGCACCGATATCGAATCACTGGCCCAGCAGCTGGTGCAGGATGGGCTCAAGCAGATCACCGGCGGGGTCTATGCCGTCGAAGTGCTCTTCGACGATGACCGCTATCCGGACGACTGGCCCGAACGATTTGCCGAGCAGGGTCAATCCGGGCCGCTCGGCGCCTTGATGATCAACGACGGGTTCACCGAGTTCCCGTCCACCTGGCAGGAACGCTCCCAAGGTGCGGTTCCCGTAGCCTCAAATGATCCCGCGCTTCACGCCGCAGTCCTCTTTGATGATCTGCTTGAGGCCCGCAATGTGGTCATCAACTCCGGTTCTCGCAACGTGAGTAGGAGCGACCTGGCGCGGGTGGACGAGGACCTCGAACTGGTCGCCTCCATCTCCTCGCCGACCGTGGCCGAGATTGTCAAACAGATGATGACCCAGAGCGACAACACCACCGCTGAGCTGCTGGTCAAGGCCATTGGGGAGAAGACCGCCGGTTCAGGTTCCACCGCCGCCGGAACTTCCGCGGTCAGCGCCGTGCTGGCCGCCGCCGGTTTCGATCGCCTTGATCCGCCACCCGCTGATGGGTCCGGTCTGGCCGACCTCAACAAGTTGAGCTGCAAGTTCGTTGTGTCACTGCTGGCCGGGGCTGAACCCGGAACGCCACTTGGAGACTCTTTGCCGGTTGCCGGCGAAGAAGGCACGCTCATCGATCGTTTTGAGGGAAGTCCGGCGGCCGGTCGCCTTCACGCCAAGACCGGTTCGCTCAACGATGTGACCGCTCTGGCCGGCTTCGCTGAAGCTGACGAGGACAAGGTGCTCCGCTTCGCCTACATCGTGAACCTGACGGGCGGGGCCCAGGTCACCAGCACCATGCTGGACATTCAGACGGACCTGGGTACGGCGTTGGTGCAGTACCCGGTGGGCCCCACCGTTGAGCAGGTCCAGCCCAAAGGATACGACGGTGCTTCACAGGTAGCCCGTGATCTCGGCCTGACCACCAGCGAAGCTCCCGCTGACGAGGACGAACCCGACGTCACCGAGCCGGCGACCGACGCAGAAGCCAACACCAGCGAAGCGCCGGATTCGTCCGAACAAGACGGTGAGTCGATCTTCGATGGCCTCACTGACTCCGGTTCTGAGTCCGACGGCTGATGAGCGAGCAGGAGGACCGCACAATACCGATGTTCCCGTTGGGGTCGGTGCTGCTTCCCACCTCGGTGCTTCCTCTCCATATATTCGAGCCCCGTTACCGGGCCTTCGCCCAGGACGTGATGGCCGGCGATCGCGAATTTGGCGTCACCTTGATTGAGCGAGGGTTCGAGGTGGGCGGCGACGATGTCCGGACCGTGGTGGGGTGCATGGCCCAGGTCCTTGAAGCCGAAGAGTTTGACGACGGTCGATGGGCCCTGGTTTGTGTTGGGACCCGACGCATCGAGGTCACCCAGTGGCTGCCCGACGACCCGTACCCGCGGGCCCGGGTCCGTGACATACCCGACACGCCAAGCACGCCCGCCGACATTCCCACCTATGGCGAGGCCACCAAACTGCTTCGTCAGATCATGGACCTGCGCCAGCAGCTGGCCATGCCCACGCTGGAGGTGCCCGATATCGCCCAGGATCCCGCGCTCGGTTCCTACCAGGTGGCGGCGTTGGCGCCCTTTGGTCCTTTCGATCGCCAGCGGGTTCTGTCGACCGGGGAGCCCGCCGCCCGATTGGCGCTTCTGATCCAACTGCTGGTGGATCAGCTGGAAGATCTGGACGCTCAACAGCGCCTGCAGTGAGGGCGGCAGATTTGACACGCGCCCCGGTCTTCGTCCTTCGTTCCCGGACCGCAGCGTTGTAGGCTTGGGCGGTCTTCGCTCCGGCTCCTGTTGAACCTGAGCATCACCACCAGGAGGGAACACCGTGACCGAAAAACGCCCGGGACTGTCCGCGGACTTCACCACACCCAAAGACACCTTCGATGAGCTGCGGGTCATGGTTGTGGACTATGCCAAGCAGGAAACGCTGGATCCCATCAAGAACCTCGGCCGCTGGATCGCCTTTGGTTTCGCCGGTGCAGTCTTCATTGCGCTGGGCATGTTGATGCTTGGGCTCGGGCTTCTTCGGGCGCTGCAGACCCAGACCGGTGCCTTTGACGGCAGCTTCACCTGGGCGCCCTACCTCATCCTTGTTGCTGCCATTGGCCTGGTGATGGCGCTCACCGTCCGCGCCATGCTCAAACAGCCCGATCTTGACCGACCCGATACCCCCAGGAAGCCATGACCGACCCAAACGGACGCATCAAAAAAGAGGACCTTGAAGCCAAGTTCTCCCAACTCAAAGATGATGTGGAGATCATTGCCGAAGGTTCCAAAGGCGCAGTAACAAAGGGCGCAATTGCGGGCGGCATCGTGTTACTGATTCTGATCTTCCTGCTGGGACGCCGCCGCGGTCGGGCCGGCAAGACCGTGGTTGAGGTCCGTCGTATCTGATGTCCGTTTTTCGCCAGTTGTTGCACCCGTCCAAGCTGCTTCGCCGTCGGGCCATGTACAAGGGCCTGCTGGGCGGGAGCCGCGGGTGGCTGTCGATCGGGCTGGTCATGTGGACGTGGGATTTCCTCAAACGATTCTTCGCCGGCGGCGACCCGTTGACTCGGTATATGGAAGAGCTACAGCCAGGCGAGCGCCTGGTCATTGCCCACCCTGAACCGGCGCTGAGTCGGCGCAAGGCCCGCAAAGCTCGCAAGTCCGCAGCCAAATCCGATGCCGCAGCCAAAGCCGCAGCCAAGTCCGCAACCAAAGCCGAAGCCGCAGCCAAAGCGCTGATGGCGACATCGACCACGACCCGCCGCCCACGGCGTATGCGGGTCAAGCGAGGTTGATCACCCCATGCAGATAACCCTTCGCAATCCCACCCGAACCGTCGAAGTCAAAGGTCCAATGTCGGTCCAGAAGCTGATGAATCGCTTGAAAGTCAACCGCGAGTCGGTGCTCGTGATCTCCAACGGGGCGCTGGTGCCCGGCGACGCACAATTGCCCGACAACGCAGCGGTTGAAATCCGCTCCGTCATCTCCGGCGGATGACGCAGGTGACCCCGTGAAGTGTCGGGTGTGTCGCGGGTCAGCGATTATTGACCTCCGGCGCCACAACGCCAACTTCTGCGCCGAGCACTTCGTCAAGTTCTGCCACGACCAGGTTGCTCGGGCCATCAAAGACCACAAGATGATCGCCCCCGGCGACCGAGCACTGGTGGCAGTGTCCGGCGGCAAAGACTCACTCGCCATTTGGCGCATCCTTCGAGAGCTGGGATATGAGGCGGACGGTCTCTATGTGGGACTGGGGATCGGCGAATACAGCGAAGACTCCGGTGGCTACGTGCGCCGCTTCGCCGAAGCCAATGACCTCAACCTGGTGGAGGTCGATCTTCGCCGGGAGTACGGCTACGACATTCCCCACGGCTCGCGGGCGGCCCGACGAGCACCGTGTTCGGCTTGCGGCATGTCCAAGCGCCACGTCTTCGACAAGGCGGCGGTGGATGGCAACTACGACGTTCTGGTGACCGGCCACAATCTCGACGACGAAGCTGCAGTCCTCTTTGGCAATGTTCTCCGCTGGCAAACCGACTACCTGGGTCGCCAGGAACCGGTGCTCGAAGCACGACCGGGTTTCCCCCGCAAAGTGAAGCCGTTGATTCGTCTGGCGGAACGAGAGATGGCCGCCTACTGCGTCATCACCGGCATTGACTATGTGCTCGATGAATGTCCAATGGCGGTTGGGAACCGCCACATTGGTTACAAGGAAGCCCTCAACGCCATTGAGGTGCAATCGCCAGGGACCAAGCACGACTTCTACCACGGGTTCCTCCGTTCGGCCTCGGCAAAATTCAAACCCGAAACCGACGCGGCCCGAGACGCTTTGAACGACTGTCAGTCGTGCGGTGCGCCCACCACCAACGAGGTGTGTGCGTTCTGCAGTCTGGTTGAGCGCGCAACTGCGGCCCAGCCCGTTCGCCTCTCCCCCCGCCCGGAGCGGGAAAAGCGGCAAAAGAAATCAACAACCCCCGCAACCGATGAGAGAACCATCTAGTGGACAGCCCGATCCCCGATTCGCCCTCATCTTTGGACACCGCAGCCAGTGCCCCGGCCGATGACACCGCCCGCCCGCTGACGCCAGGGGAGCTGGTGCTGCTCATCGACCGCAAGGAACGTCGTTATCTCACCAACCTCAAGGTCGGCGGCGAGTTCCATACCCACGCCGGCGTCGTGCCCCACAGTGACCTGATTGGTCAGCCCGAAGGCACCCGCGTCCGGTCGGGCCGTGGCGCCGAATACATGGTGCTGCGACCGACGCTCACCGATTTCATTCTCAAGATGCCGCGCGGCGCTCAGGTCATCTACCCCAAGGACCTTGGCCCTCTGTTGATGATTGCCGACATCTTTCCCGGCGCCCGGGTGCTCGAGACCGGGATTGGTTCCGGAGCCCTCTCGATGACGTTGCTTCGAGCCGGAGCCGAGATCGTCGGCTACGAGCTGCGGGAAGACTTCGCCGAGCGAGCCAAAGAGAATGTGGAGTCGTTCCTGGGTCCCGAAGCGCTGGGCCGCTACCAGATCGAGATCCGCAATGCCTATGACGGCATTGCCGAGACCAACATGGACCGGGTCATGCTCGATCTGCCCGAACCGTGGCAGGTCGTACCGCACGCGGCCGAAGCCCTGCGTCCGGGTGGCCTGATTGTGGCGTACACGCCAAGCATCACTCAGGCGGTGCAGTTCCGCGAGGCGCTCAACCGGCACTCGTTTGGCGCGGCGGAAACCATTGAGGTCATGAACCGCGGCTGGCACATCGATGGCCGGGCGGTTCGGCCCAACCATCGCATGGTGGCCCACACCGCGTTCCTGACCAGTGCTCGGCTACTGACCCCGCTGCCCGAAGCCGGCGATACCGCACTGGCAGTGCCGGGGGACAAAAAGTAACGAACGCACCGCCGAAGCGGTGCGTTCCCACGTTGTTGAGGAATCGAGCTGAGCGGTGGCGCAATGACCGCGTGGTTCAGCGAACACGTGGTTCAGCGACCACGTGGCACGATAACCGCGTGGTTCAGCCGACCTCGATGTAGATGCATTCGCCCGGGCATTCTTCCGCGGACTCGATCACCGACTCCATCTTGTCTTCGGGGACGTTGGCGAGGCCTTCGGCGCCACCCGGGTCACTGAAGATCTTGTCGCCTTCGGCGACGTAGGCCAAGCCGTCGTCGAGCATTTTGAAGACGTCGGGTGCGATTTCTTCGCAGAGTCCGTCGCCAGTGCAGAGATCCTGATCGATCCAGACCTTCATGTTATGGAAACCCCTTATTGCTGTTACGTGGTGGCGCTGCGGTAGTGCGGACACGACCTTGATCATGTCGGGTAGCGCCACTGCCGATTATACGGCCCATGGGTGGTAGTCGACGTCACCAGGCCCGCAATTATTCCCACGGCTGGGTGAATGGGCTCCGCGGGCCGATTCCCGCTCAAAGCATCACCGATACCCCGGCCCCTCGGTGTATCGTCGCCGCAGGGGAGGTGGTCACGATTCCACTCGACGATGAGAACCCACAGTCACCAGGACCGGAAGTGAGCGCGACCCAGCTGCAATTGCAGGTGGCCGAACTCGAAGAAGAGATCCGGGTGCTGCGCCGGCGGGTGCGCGATGCGCCCAAGCGGGTTCGCACCATCGAAGAACGGTTGCTGGAGACCAAAGGCCAACTCACCCAGGCCCACTCCCAGAACGAACGCCTGTCCTACACGCTCCGTGAAGCTCGCGAGCACATTGCTGCACTGCGCGAAGAAGTCGAGAAACTGACCAAACCGCCATCGGGTTACGGCACGCTGCTGGGCCGCAACGAAGACGGCACCGTTGATGTCCATGCCAACGGTCGCAAGATGCGGGTGGCCGTCAACCCGGAGTTGGCGGCCGACGACACGCTCGAACCTGGCGTGGAAGTCGTGCTGAACGAATCGTTCAACGTGGTTATGTCCCGCGGTCACGACACCACCGGTGAGGTGGTCAGCATCAAAGAGATTCTTGCGGACGGGCGTCGAGCCATCATCCTGGGCCGCGCCGACGAAGAGCGAGTGGTGAGCTTGTCCGAAGATCTGGTTGGTAGGTCACTGCGATCCGGCGATGCGGTCCTCATTGACAACCGATCCAACGTGTTATTGGAGAAGCTACCCCGGCCGGAGGTGGAAGATCTGGTGCTTGAAGAAGTACCTGACGTCACCTACAACGACGTTGGCGGCCTGGACTCCCAGATCGAGGCGATCACCGACGCGGTGGAGCTCCCGTTCCTGCACCAGGACCTCTTCACAGAATTTCAACTGCCGGCCCCCAAGGGGATTCTGCTGTACGGGCCGCCCGGGTGCGGAAAGACGCTGATCGCCAAAGCAGTCGCCAACTCGTTGGCGCAGAAAGTGTCTGCTCTGGACCGGGAAAAGGCCGGCGACGACCTTGCTTTGGCAGACTCGCCGCGCAAACCGCGAAGCTACTTCTTCAACATCAAAGGTCCCGAGCTGCTGAACAAGTACGTCGGTGAGACTGAACGCCAACTGCGGCTGGTCTTCCAACGAGCCCGGGAGAAGTCCGAAGAAGGTTGGCCGGTCATCATCTTCTTCGATGAAATGGAGTCGCTGTTCCGCACGCGCGGCACCGGTATCAGCTCCGATATGGAGTCAACGGTCGTGCCGCAGCTGCTGGCTGAAATCGACGGCGTGGAAGCTCTCAACAATGTGATTGTCATCGGCGCATCGAACCGTGAAGACCTCATTGACCCGGCCATCCTTCGCCCGGGCCGACTGGACGTGAAGATCAAGATCGAACGGCCGGACGCGGATGCGGCCATCGCCATCTTTGCGCAGTACCTCAGCAACGATCTGCCCATCGCATCCGATGTCATTGCCGATCTGGGCGGCGGTGACGTGGACAAGGCGTTGCAAGCCATGACCGAGCAGGCGGTGCATGAGATGTACCTCACCGAAGAACGGAATCGTTTTCTCGAAGTCACCTATCAGAACGGCGACAAGGAAATTCTGTATTTCAAGGACTTCTCCTCGGGCGCCATGATTGAGAACATCGTGCGCCGGGCCAAGAAGCTCGCCATCAAACGGCTTATCGATGGCGGGGAGAAGGGGATCCGGCCCGACGACCTCACCGCGTCGGTTACCCAGGAGTTCAAAGAGCACGAAGACCTTCCCAACACCACCAACCCCGATGACTGGGCCAAGATCTCCGGCAAGAAGGGTGAACGCATCGTGTTTGTACGGACGCTGATAAAGCGGCACGAGGACGAGACCGGCGGTCGATCGATCGAAGGTGTCGGTACGGGGCAGTATCTCTAGTACATGGCGATTCCCAAGATCTGCGGCGTAGAAACCGAATACGGCATCGTTCACCGCGGCGTGGCCGAGTCCAATCCCATTGCCGCTTCGTCCTTTTTGATCAACTCCTACATCGCGGAGGTTTTCGATCGGGATATGCCCGGGCCGGCATTGAACGTGAGCTGGAATTTCGAAGACGAGATGCCGGGTAACGATGCTCGCGGCTTTGCACCGATTGGGTCGATGGCGCCAATGGTCGAAACCCATCTGGTCAACGCGGTGCTCACCAACGGAGCCAGATACTACGTGGACCACGCCCACCCGGAGCTGTCAACTCCAGAGTGTGCCGACGCCCGATCGATCGTGCAGTACGACCGCGCCGCCGAATTGATTGCGGTTGAGTCGATGGCGGCCGCCATGGATCGACTTCCGGGAACCGAAGAGATCGTCCTCTACAAGAACAACAGCGACGGCAAGGGTAACTCCTACGGTTTCCACGAGAACTACCTCATGGACCGGGACACGCCCTTTGCCCGCATCGTCACCAATGCCACCGCCCACTTCGTCACCCGGCAGATCTTTACCGGCTCCGGCAAAGTTGGCTGTGAGATTCCCGGTCTCAGCAGTCGGGAAGTTCCGTTTCAGCTCACCCAGCGCGCCGACTTCTTCGAAGAAGAAGTTGGTCTGGAGACCACGCTGAAACGCCCAATCATCAACACCCGGGATGAGCCTCACGCCGACGCTCACCGCTACCGGCGCCTCCACGTCATTGCCGGCGACGCCAACATGAGCGAGGTCGCAACCTTCCTGAAAGTCGGTACGACCTGCTTTGTGCTCGCCATGGTGGAAGACGACTGGATCGGCACGGACCTGACGTTCAGAACGCCGGTGGCGTCCATGCGGGCGGTGTCCCACGACGTCACTCTGCGACAGGCCATTCGCATGGACAACGACACGTCGATGACCGCGTTGGAAGTGCAATGGGAGCTGCTCGGCCTGGCCACATCATGGGCTGAGAACCATGACCCGGAGATCGTGGGCGGCCAGGAAGTGGCCGAAGAAATCCTGCAACGGTGGGAACAGATCCTCACGGGTCTGGAGAGCGATCCGGACTCCCTGAGCAAACAGTTGGACTGGGTGGCCAAGAAGCAACTCATCGAGCAGTACTGCGGGCGCAACGATATTGGTTGGGACGACGCACGCGTTCGCGTCATCGATCTGCAGTATCACGACCTCCGCCCCAAAAAGTCGCTGTTCGCTCGGTTGGATATGGAGAAGCTCATCTCCGACGATGACGCCATCCATGCCAAGTCCGAGCCGCCGGAGGATACTCGGGCGTACTTCCGCGGTCGATGCCTGCAGAAATTCACCGACGAGATTGTGGCAGCCAACTGGGACTCGTTGGTCTTCGATGTTGGCGACGAACCATTGCGGCGGGTACCAATGATGGAACCAGCTCGCGGTACCCGCGAACATGTAGGTAGTTTGTTGGACGAATGCGAGACGGCTCGTGATCTTCTGAGCCGCCTCAACCGTCCGTAGGACCCGTAACCCCCGTAACCCGTTAACACTGCGCGCGGGCCCGAAATTGAAGGAGTTATCCAATGGCTGACCGGGAACAGGTACAGAAACCCGCACCTCAACGGACCGAGGATGCACCGGCGGAGACCACCTCCGTCACCGAAAAAGGCGAAGAGCTCAAAGCGGAAATGGACGACCTGCTCGATGAGATCGATGAAGTTCTCGAATCCAACGCCGAAGAGTTTGTAAAGTCCTACATCCAAAAAGGTGGACAGTAAAACAGAATGTGGAGAGACCAATGAGCTTGCCAACCTTTGACGCATGTGAGGATCCGGGTTCGAGCTTTGCTCACCTGGTGCGTCAGTCGCGTGGCCCTGATCCGCTGCTCCAACACGCCTCCGGCGAGCTGGACGTGCCGCACGGCACCACCTGCGTCGCCATCAAATTCGATGGTGGGGTGTTGGTTGCCGGTGATCGCCGGGCCACATCGGGAAATCTCATCAGCCACCGGGCCATTGAGAAGGTGTTCGCCACCGACAAGTGGTCGGCCATTGCGATTGCCGGCGCTGCGGGACCCGCTATTGAGATGGTGCGACTGTTCCAACTGCAGCTCGAGCACTACGAGAAGGTGGAAGGCAAATCACTGACTTTGAACGGCAAAGCCAACCAGCTGAGCCAAATGATCAAGCAGCATCTCCCCGCCGCAATGCGCGGTATGGCGGTTGTGCCGTTGTTCGCCGGCTTTGACCGCAAGCGAGATGTGGGCCGCCTCTTCCAATTCGACATCACCGGCGGTCGGTATGAAGAGCGCGAGTTTGGCGTCACGGGTTCTGGCAGCCTGCATGCCGGTTCGGCCGTCAAATTGGGCTACCGCCCCGGTATGGACCGCGACGAGGTGGTGGCGCTGGCCCTGAGCTCGCTGTACCACGCCGCCGACGAGGACTCCGCTACCGGCTTGCCCGATTTCATCAGAAAGATCTTCCCGATCGTGGCCACCATCTCCGCCGACGGCTTTGAACGAGTCGAAGACGACGAGCTGGAAGCCAAGTACGACGTCATCATTGAAGGCATCAAAGAGCGAGGAACACCGGCATGACCACACCGTTCTATGTGTCGCCCGAACAGGTAATGAAGGACCGGGCGGACTACGCCCGCAAGGGGATCGCCCGGGGTCGGAGCCTGGTGGCCATGCGCTATGCCGAGGGCATTGTCATTGTGGCCGAGAACCCGTCCAACACGTTGCACAAGGTCAGCGAGATCTACGATCGGATCGCGTTTGCCGGGGTGGGTCGGTACAACGAGTTCGATCAGCTTCGGATTGCGGGCGTTCGTCACGCAGACATGAAAGGTTTCTCCTACAGCCGCGAGGATGTGGACGCGCGCAGCCTGGCCAACCAGTACGCCCAGAGTCTTGGCCATACTTTCACCAATGAGATGAAGCCCATGGAGGTCGAGATTCTGGTGGCCGAAATCGGCGACGACGCGGTCGACGACCAGATGTTCCACATTCTCTATGACGGAACCGTCGGCGACGAGCAGGGTTTCACGGTGCTTGGGGGCGATGCGGGCGCCATAGCTGAGCGTATGGACACCGATTTCTCCCCCGACCGCAGCCTCGGCGAAGCCATCGTTGCGGCCCGTGACGCGCTGGCCGATGATCGAGAGCTCGCCGCCGATGATCTGGAGGTCGCAGTGCTGGAACGCTCCAACGAACGTCGCACCTTCCGCCGCATCGAAGGCGATGAACTCACCGCACTGCTCTAATCGGAGCTAGCGTGACGCTTTCATGGAGCGACGAATTTTCGGGATCGAGAACGAGTACGGCGTCACGTGCACGCTCAAAGGCCAACGGCGGCTGAGTCCCGATGAAGTGGCTCGCTACCTTTTTCGGCGCGTGGTCTCGTGGGGTCGATCAAGCAACGTGTTCCTGGCCAACGGCGCCCGGCTGTACCTCGACGTTGGCTCCCACCCCGAGTACGCAACCCCGGAATGCGACAGCATCCATGACCTGGTGGCCCACGACAAGGCGGGGGAGCGAATACTTGACCAGCTGGTGGGTTCGGCCGAAGCCCGGCTGCGCGAGGAAGGCATCAACGGTGACATCTTCCTGTTCAAGAACAACACCGACTCCGCAGGCAACTCCTATGGCTGTCACGAGAACTACCTGACCTCTCGCCACGACGACTTCGTGCAGTACACCGAGGTGTTGATTCCGTTTCTGGTCAGCCGCCAGATCTTCTCCGGGGCCGGCAAAGTTCTGCAAACGGCTCGCGGCGCCATCTTCTGTCTCAGTCAACGGGCTGAGCACATTTGGGAAGGCGTCTCCAGCGCAACCACCCGGTCCCGGCCAATCATCAACACGCGGGACGAACCTCATGCCGACGCGGAGCGCTATCGACGGCTTCATGTAATCGTGGGCGACTCCAACATGAGCGAATACGCGACCTTCCTGAAGGTTGGGTCTGCAGCACTACTGCTTCGGATGTTGGAGGACCCGCAGGTGGTTCTGCGAGATATGACCTTGGAGAACCCCATTCGGGCCATCCGCGAGATAAGCCATGACATCACCTGTCAGCGGCGGGTCCGCCTGGCCAACGGTCGCGAAGCCAGTGCATTTGAGATTCAATCCGAGTACCTGAGTCGCGCGTTGCGCTACGCCGAACACCATGACCTGAGCCCCATGGAGAAGCAGGCGCTCATGATGTGGGAACACGTGATGACCGGTCTGGAGAAGGACCCGCTGAGTTTGGACCGGGAGCTGGACTGGGTCATGAAGCACAAGCTGGTCCACGGCTACAAAGAGCGGCACAATCTGGAGCTGGCCGACCCCAAAATTTCTCTGGTGGATCTCCAGTATCACGACATCAATCGACAGCGCGGGTTGTTCTATCGCATGCAGGAGCGCGGTCTTGTCGAACGAATTGTCACCGACGCGGACATAGCGCTCGCCGTCGATCAGCCACCGCAGACCACTCGAGCCCGACTGCGCGGCGAGTTCATCCGTCGGGCCAAAGCCCGCAAGCGGGACTACACCGTGGATTGGGTGCATCTGAAGCTCAATGATCAGGCCCAGCGCACCGTCTTGTGCAAAGACCCGTTCAAAGCCCACGACGAGCGCGTCGAGAAACTGATTCAGTCTCTTTGAGGACTTCTGCGTCATGAGCAAGCTCGAACGTCTCATGACGTTGATGGCCACCCTGCTGCACACGTCGCAGCCGTTGTCGGCCGAAGAGATTCATCGCCGGGTGGATGGGTATCCGCCGGTTGATGCGTCGTTCCGTCGGGCATTCGAACGGGACAAGGACGATCTGCGCGAGATGGGCATCCCCATCTCGGTGCTCCCTGTCCCCGACGTGGATCCGCCGCTGGACGGCTACCGCATTCGCCACGAGGACTACTACCTCCAGGATCCGGGATTGGAACCCGACGAGCTGGCGGCGGTGGCGTTTGCCTCCCAGCTCGTGCAGTTTGAAGGAGCGACGACCGAGGATGCGGTGTGGAAGCTCGGCGGCAACCAGGCCACGTCGCGGCCAACCGCCGAGTTGGCGGCGGTCGCCTCTGACCCGGCCGCCGGCGATCTGCTGATGGCGGTACGGTCCCGGGCCACCGCCAGCTTCTCCTACAACGACTCGTCGCGCACCATCGAACCGTGGCGGGTGTCGCACCAGCGGGGCCGGTGGTACGTTCACGGGTTTGACCGGTCCCGTGACGCCGACCGTCAGTTTCGCCTCGACCGAATTCACGGCGCCATCGAGTACGGGCCCGGCAACGAGTTCACCCCGCCTCCCACCACCGACACCAGCCGCCAGCCATGGGAGTTTGACGCTGACGAAGAACTGACGGCGCACGTGCGGGTGGACGCCGACCAGGCTGCGGTAGCGGCCATGCAGCTCGACCCCAGTGCGGTGATCGAGGAGCACCCAGACGGATCCATGGACTTCTCGGTTCGGGTATCGAACCTCCCTGCGTTCCGATCGTTCGTGCTGGCCTTTCTTGACCACGCTGAAGTTCTCGGTCCCGCGGCAGTCCGCAACGATCTCATTGCCTGGCTCGAATCGATGGCCCGGGCATGAAACGAATGACTGCGCCCGAACGGCTCCAGCGATTGCTTTCGGTGCTGCCATGGGTGGCGGGGGTGGGCGGCGCGTCACTGGACGAGATTGCTGAACGGTTTGACTATCCGCGTTCTCGCCTGGAGCGGGATCTCATCGACGTGGTTCAGTTTGTGGGCGTCTACCCGTACACGCCCGGCGACCTGATCGAGGTCTTCATCGACCCGGAAACCGAACGGGTCACCATCAACTACGCCGACTACTTCCGTCAGGCGCTGCGCCTGACTCCAGAGCAGGCCCTGGCGCTGGTGGGGTCGGGCGCGGGACTGATAAGTGCGTCCGGAGATGAGGACGGACCGTTGGCCCGGGGGATTGCAAAGTTGGCCGACCAGTTGGGCATCGCCGTGGGCGACCAGGTGGACGTCCAGCTTGGCACCGGCTCGCCGGCGACGCTGTCGCTGATGCGCTCGGCAGTGGAAGGCAACCAGCTGGTGGAGATCGACTATTTCAGCCACGGCCGGAACTCGCGGAGCCACCGCCAGATTGAACCCAGCCGGATTGTTGCCGCCGACGGCTCGTGGTACGTGCACGCATGGTGCCGCAAGGCGGAAGGGGAGCGGGTGTTCCGGCTGGACCGGATCCACGAGGCAACGTCCACCGGAGAAACCTTCGCGGCTCGCGAAGCGACCGACGGTGCATTGTTCTCGCCCAGTCCCGACGACCCCCGCATCACCATCGATCTGGACGAGAGTGCGGCCTGGGTGGCCAGCTACTACCCGGTGGAGTCCGCGGAACCGATCCGTGACGGCGACGGTCAGGAGACCGGTGGGGTGCAGGTGGTGCTGGCAGTGACCGCGCAACCATGGATCGAACGAGTGCTGCTACAACTGGGCCCTCACGCGGTGGTGATTGCCGCCGATGACCAGCTGGGAACCGCAGTGGGCGCCAACGCGGCGGCGCGGGTGCTTGAGCGCTATCAAAGCTGATCCCGACCAGCGTTTCACCCGCAGAAAGCGTCGTCGTTGGCTGGCGTTGCGGCATGATCCCAAAGGGCCACCCCGGCTCATTGGTTGCCACCTCTACCCGGCGGCACGGGGTTATATTCAAACAGTGGCGAATCCTCGCCAATGACGCCCATGACTCAGGCCCTGCCCGAGTGAGGACCATTCGTGACACCGGAAGCTAACGACGATCTTGATGCGTGGCTGAATCAGTTTGCGCCGGAGATGGACTCCAACCAGGTTGCGGAGAACCTCACTTCTGAGAACGACTTCCTACGGACGGTTCGCCAACGCGCCGAGCCGGGCCCCGAAGTGACCGCCAACCCGCCCAGTGCTCCACCGTTGTCCGACGACGTGGGATCAAGGCTGGGGGCCGATGCCCCGTCGATGTTCTCCGCTCCAGCTGCGGCGCCCCCCGGGGCGGTCAGTGCCCCCGAATGGGGTTCCACCGCAACCGCAGGCGACCCGGTTCCCGAAGAGGCGTTCCGCTCCACAGCAGGTTGGGATTGGGACAACGCGGACGACATCTCTGAAGAGACCTGGCGCACCGCCACCGGCGGTCACGAGGCCCTTGGCCCGGAGACCGAACAGCGCCGGAACTTTGCTGCGGCCGACGAGGACGAAGGCGCCAGCAACCTGTTGTTGGAGTGGATCCCGATCCTGCTCGGCGCCATTGTGGTTGCCGCCCTGGTGCGAACTTTCGTCTTTCAGGCGTTCTTTATCCCATCGGAATCCATGGTCCATACTTTGGAAGTTGGCGACCGGGTCCTGGTCAACAAACTCAGCTATGACTTCAACGACGTGGGCTGGGGCGACCTCGTGGTCTTCAAACGACCCGACAACGCCAGCAGCGGTGGGATCGAAGATCTCATTAAGCGGGTCATGGCCTTGCCGGGTGATCGCATTCAGTTTCACAATGGGGACGTGTTCGTCAACAATGTGCGCGTTCAGGAGACGTATTTGCGGGAGCAGGGCGTGACCTTTCCCCGCCTTGGTGTGGAAATTCCCCACTGCCTCGATCCCACCCTCGACGCATGCACTGTTCCCGAGGGCCGAGTCTTCATGATGGGCGACAACCGCCGGGAGTCAACCGACAGCCGCATCTTTGGCCCGGTCGAGATTGATTCGATTGTTGGACGAGCTTTTGTCCGAGTGTGGCCCGTCACCGAGGTTGGGTCCTTCTGACCCCGGTTCATCCAGCATCGATATGAGTCCGAACGATGCCGAATTCGGCAAAGGCGTGCAGCCTGCATCCTCGTCAGGGGGCGCGGTTCGCTTCCTCATCGAGTGGATTCCGATTCTGATCGGCGCGCTCGTGGTGGCCGCTGTGGTGCGGGTGTTTGTGTTTCAGGCCTACTCGATCCCGTCTGGTTCGATGATTCCCACCTTGGAAATCGATGATCGCGTTCTGGTCAACAAACTCAGCTATGACGTGGGTGAGGTCGGATGGGGCGACATGGTGGTGTTCAAACGGCCGGAGAACGCGCCCAAAGAAGACAGCGACATCGACGACCTGATCAAGCGCGTCCTGGCGCTGCCGGGCGATCGCATCCAGTTTCACAACGGCGACGTCTACGTGAACAATTTCCGGGTGCAGGAGGTCTACCTGCAGCAACAGGGCGCAACCTTTGAACTGCGGGGAACCGCGATTCCATTTTGCGTTGACGCCACCCCCGCGGCGTGCACGGTGCCCGAAGGACGGGTTTTCATGATGGGCGACAACCGCCGGGAGTCAACCGACAGCCGGGTCTTTGGACCGGTGGAAATTGACTCGATTGTTGGGCGGGCCTTCGTCCGAGCGTGGCCGTTCACCGACGTCACTGTGTTCTGAGGTCAGCACCAATCCCCATCAGGTGAAGCGGTAGGCCGCCTCGTGGGCCGCCATCATTCGGTCCACATGGTCAGAGTACAGACCGTCCACTCCGGCATCGAAGATTTCGGCCAGGAGGCGGTCCAGATTCACGTCCCAGGCAAAACAGTGGACCTCGAACCGGTGGAACAAGGTGACCAGACCGCCGGTCCAATCCGGCTGGCGCATGTTAAGGCAGTGAATGCCAGCTGAGCTCAACGTCTCCGCGTGCCGTTCGGGGCCATCGTTCAGATGTTTCAAACGGGTGGAGTGGACCATCTTGAACTGGGGCCACACCTCTCGCCACTCGGCGACCTTTTCCAGGTCGGGATGGCAGAACCAGACCCGGTCCGCAATGCTGCGCCCCAACTCCTGTTCCAGAGTGAGGATGGTCTGAGCGGTTGGGGTGGCGGCCTCGGGATCCTTGATGTCCAGCGAGAGTTCAAACTCGGGACCACAGGTCAGGTACAGCTCCCTGATCGTTGGCATGTGCTCGGGCAGATCGGCCCGGTCGACCGAACTGATCGGTCGACGCCGAATCCGAGGGCCGACGACCCCGTCGTGATCGAGGATTGCTTGACCGTCCCGGCTGACCCAAACGTCGCTCTCAAGGCCAGTCGCTCCCATCTGCAACGCCAACGCAAATGCCTCAAGGGTGTTTTCCCGGGCATGAGCTTTGGCCCCCCGGTGAGCAAAGGCGATGGCCGGGCCGGACAGCGGAGCGATGCGGGGTGACATTGCCCCATTTTGCCAGCAAATTCCGCCGGTTGGCGCCGTTACTGGCATTCGACACGGTCTGAACCCCATGGTGCGAACTTTCCCCATTGTCATGGTCCGCCTGTGCGAATCGGGCCATCGGAACCATCCCCAACATCTGGTACTCAAGGAAGTAGGCGTCCTGCCGATTCTTTGGGTGTAACGAAGCGCTGGCAGGTCCCGCCGGCATCCGACGGTAGGGAAAAGAGAGCGCACAGTCATGGCCAGGATTCGAGCAAGCTGCCCAACATGTGGCGATGTTGAACTGACAGTCCCCGACGTCAGCGTGCGAATTTGCACATCGACCAGTCAGGGCGAATATTCCTTTCACTGTCCCGATTGTGGTGACACCGTCACCAAGACCGCCGAGAGCCGCACTATCGACCTGCTGGTGGCATCGGGGGTCCGGGTTGTCTCCTGGAGCATGCCCAAAGAGCGGCGATTGTCCGACGACACCACCCCGATCTCCCACGACGACGTCATTGACTTTCATGCGTTGTTGCACGATGACCGAATGCTGAACGAAGCGTTGGGTTCGCTGATCGAAGATCGCTGATTCCACGGCCGGGGTGAGACTGGTGGCCCCCGCCGCTGGGCGGGCCATGGCGACCAGTTTCATCGTGTCAGCCCGTAAGCTCTGCTCATGCTCAACGTTGGTGGCTGGGAGGTTCTGGTCATCCTTCTGCTTGCCCTTATCGTGCTCGGCCCCGAACGTCTTCCGGAGGCCGCCCGACAAGTTGGCAGGATGGTCTCCACGGTCCGGGGCATGGCCAACGGCTTCACCCGCGAGTTTCAGGAAGCCGCCTCGGGTTTCACCGATCTGACCGAAGAACAAGCCCGGGCCAATGGGCGAGCACTGGTCGAGGCCGAACGAGCGGCGGCCCAACCGGTCATCGAGGATCCCAACTTCAGCGGTGCTGACCTGCGGACCGAGTCCGCCCCACCCGCAGAGAAGCCGAGTCCTTCCTTCAACGCAGAGACCGCGCACCCGGACCGGACCGAGAAACCCCAGACGCAACCCATGGCCCAATCGGAACCGGATGCCCCCATCAACAAAGATGCGGGCGCCGCGTGACCAAAACTGCCAAACCGCCGGCTCTCAATGGACAGATGTCGCTGGTTGAACATCTGGGCGAACTGCGCAAACGCATCGTCATCTCCCTGGTGGCCGTGGTGTTGGGTGCCATCGTCGTCAGCATCTTCTACCAACCGACGTTGGACTTTTTGCGCCAGCCCTACTGTGGGATTGAAGGGGTACTCAGTTCTGAGGCGCTGGTCGATGCCGCCAGCGATGTTGAAGGCGAAGAACTGGTCCAGGACGGATCGGTGTCCGAAGAAGGATGCGACGCCGTCTTCCTGCTGGCCAATCCTCTGGAAGGCCTGTCGGTTCGCCTGTTGATCACGTTGTACGGAGGGCTGGCGTTGGCCGCCCCCGTCATTCTGTGGCAGATCTGGAAGTTCATCGTTCCCGGTCTTTACCCCAACGAGAAGCGATACGGCATTGTGTTTGTCGCGCTTTCCACGCTGCTCTTTGCCTGCGGTTGCTCGCTGGCGTACTGGAGCGTCCCCCGAGCCCTGGACTTCCTGGTCACCATTGGCGGTGAGGGATTTGTCAACCTCTACGGGCCGAAGGCGTACTTCAATTTCCTGGTGAAGATGGTGATCGGATTCGGGATTGGCTTCCAGTTCCCGATTGTGTTGATCTTCCTTCAGATGCTCGACCTGGTGCAGACTCAGACGCTCCGTGAGGGCCGCCGCTACGCCATCGTGGGCATCGTCATCCTCGTCGCCGTGCTGACGCCAAGCGGCGACCCGGGAACCCTTCTGGCGTTGTCGATTCCCATGTACCTGTTCTACGAGATGTCGATCATCTTCGGTCGACTCCGACAACGCAGGATTCGGAAAGCGGCCGCAGCCTCTTGAGCTTTGTGCCGCCGCCCCGAGACTTTACGCTGGACCCGTTTCAACAGCAGGCGGTCGACGCCTTGTCAGAAGGTCACTCCGTGCTGGTGGCGGCCCCCACCGGCTCCGGTAAGACGCTGGTTGCCGAACACGCACTGGATCTGGCGGTGCAAACGGGCCAGCGGGCCTTCTACACCTCACCCATCAAAGCGCTTGCCAATCAGAAGTTCCGGGACTTCAGCCGGCGCTACGGAACCGAGGCCGTTGGGTTGCTGACCGGCGACAACTCGATTCGGGGCGATGCATCAGTGGTGGTCATGACCACCGAGGTGCTTCGGAACATGCTGTACGTGGATGCCCCCGGCCTTGACCGCCTGGGCTGGGTTGTGCTCGACGAAGTCCACTATCTGCAGGACAAATACCGCGGCCCGGTGTGGGAAGAGGTCATTCTCCACCTGGATCCGTCGGTGAAGCTGGTCTCGTTGTCCGCCACGGTCTCCAATATCGATCAGTTGGGCGACTGGCTGGAGACGGTTCGGGGCACAACCACCGTGGTCCGGTCATCAAAGCGGCCGGTGAAGCTGACCGAGATGCTGGCGTGGGCCGAACCGAAGTCCGCCAGGACCAACCTGTTGCCGCTCTTTGTCAAAGGCAAACCCCACGCCAAAGGGTCCGAGTTGGACGGACAAGGCGAAGATCGCTACCGCGGCCGAACGCGCGGAGGCTCGTCACCGCGCAAAGCTCGGGCGCCGCGCCGAACCGCACTCGTTTCTCATCTCAATCGACAGAACATGGCGCCGGTCATCTACTTCATCTTCAGTCGCGCGGGCTGTGACGACGCCGCCGGCCAACTGGCCGACGCCGGCTCAGACTTCACCACTGGTGAGCAGAAGGAACGCATTCGGGACATCGTTGAGTCACACCTGCGCGTCATCGGCGAGCGGGACCAGGCCGCCCTCAAGCTCGACCGGTGGACCGACCGTCTGGAGCGTGGGATTGCCAGCCATCACGCAGGACTCGTTCCCGCCATGAAGGAAGCCGCCGAGACGGCGTTTGGCGAAGGCCTGATCACGGTCGTATTCGCCACCGAGACGCTGGCCCTTGGCATCAACATGCCAGCCCGCACGGTGGTCATCGAGAACCTGAGCAAGTTCAACGGTGAGACCCATGAGATCCTCACGCCGCTGCAATACACCCAGCTGACCGGCCGCGCCGGACGACGCGGGATTGACACCGTTGGATACGGCGTGACCGCATGGTCGCCCTTTGTCACCTTTGACGAGTTGACCACGCTGGCTTCCAGCCGCAAATTTGAGCTGACTTCGGCGTTTCGGCCCAGCTACAACATGACCGTCAACCTGATCAACCGCCTGGACCGGCCGATGGCCGAGACGATTGTCGGTCGCTCATTCGCACAGTTTCAAGTAGACGCCAACGCGGTTCGGATCGAGCAGGACCTCCAGCGCATCCAAGCCCGCATCACCACGCTGGAAGACGAGGCCAGATGTGATCGGGGCGACGTACGCGAGTACGTCGAGTGGGTTGCGGCCGGTGATGACAACCAGGACGTCGCGGCGGTTGTGAAGGCCATGCGCAGCCTGCGGCCCGGGCACGTGATTGCGGCCCCCGGTGTCGGTCATGCGGTTGTCCTCACCGCCACCGACCGCAAGCGCACCGGACCTCGGCTGCGCGTTGTCACCCCCGATGGCCAATCGTCCATGGTTGAGGCCGACGACCTGCTGTTGCCCCCGGAGGTGGTGGCCACCGTCGAGCTTCCCGTTCCCTTTGCGCCGAAGCAGCCGGCCTTTCACCGGGCATGCGCCGACCTGGTGGTGGCGCTCAACCTTGGTCCGTTGTCCTTTACCGGTTTCGACCATCCGGTGGGCGAGTGCGCGGATCTCGATGCCCATCTGGACGCATTGGATGAAATAGATCGAATGGAAGATCGGGCTCGCCGATCCCGGCGCCGGCTCAACCATCGCAGTGGGCGCCTGCTCGAAGAGTTTGACCAGATGGCGGCGCTCCTTGAGCAGCGCGGGTACGTGGCCGGCTGGGAGCTGACGCAGTCGGGCGAGCTCTTGATGCGGCTCTATCACGAGTCCGACCTTCTGATAGCTGAAGCCGTTCGGGAAGGTCTCTTTGACGGTTTGTCCTTTGGGGAGGTTGCTGGCTTTGCCAGCTGCTTCACCTACGAGCACCGAAGCAAGCAACCACCCCCACCGCCCGATTTCCCCACCGCCGCGGTGGAGACCGCCTGGAACCGGCTCGTCAACCTGACCCGCGAGCTGCGCCGCGATGAACGCCATGGTCTGGGTGCGCCGCGAACCCGCGAACCGGAAGCCGGATTCTGTCAGGCGGCCTTCGACTGGAGCACCGGTGCGGGCCTGGACGTGGTTCTGCCCGAAGATCAACCGGGAGGTGACTTTGTTCGCAACGTCAACCAGCTGTTGGATCTGCTGCGCCAGCTACAGGTTGCTGCGCCCAGCTCGCCCACTCGTTCGGCCGCACGGGAGGCGATACAGGGCCTGAACCGCGGCGTTGTCAAGGCGGCAACCGACATCGGTGCGCTGGTGGAAGAGGAGGCGGTGTTGGAGGCTGAGGAGGCCGCCCGCCCCGAAACCGACGCGGTTCACCCCAGTGGCGATTCGCAAGGGTGAAGAGTGGGGTGAGCCCGGGACCTTGGACCCGGGCGCGCCCACCATCACCGACAACGCATCGCTGTTCCAGCTCATCAACACGCCGGGATTCCTGAGTCCCGGCGCCGGGGCCACGCCGCCGATGGTGGGCCTTCTGGGCGGTGACCTGGCCCGCACCCTGGGTTCTCCCGGACGCACCGAGCGGCTGAGTTCGGCTGACGCGCATTCGGCCTGCATCGACCTGGGAACCATCAGCCTGGACGGGGGAGAGCCCCGATACTTTGCCGCCCATGCGGTGGTCCGGCACCGGCTGTATCGCGGGCGGCTCTTTGCGGTCATGAATGCGGCATGGATTGGCGCCTGGAATGTAGCCCCCCGCTCGCACCCCGGCGATGGCCGAATGGAACTGGTGGATGCGCACCTGGGACTGAGCGACAAGTTCAAAGCGCGCCGTCGGCTACCCCATGGTCAGCATGTACCGCATCCCAACATTGCGGTTCGTCGCATAATCAGCGAGTCTTTGGAGCTGCCTCGGCCGATCCCGGTCCACCTGGACGGTGAGCTGGTGGGAGCCGCTCACAGGATCGATGTGACCGTTGTACCCGAGGCCCTCCGGATCGTTGTATGACCGGGCGGGCCAGGACTGACAGATTGCCGGGGGAGTCCGCGCGCACCGGCACTCCGAGCAATAGCCTTGTCATCCTGTGAGCCTCCACGTCTCCGAAGATTTCACCGACGAAGAAGCCGACGTACTGCGTCGCTATTTCACCAATCTTGATCAACCGGTGTTCGCTCTTGTCAACTTGCCGGAAGTGGTGAAGGGCGCATTGTTCGCCCGTTACTCGCGATCGCCAAAGAGTCTGCGTCGTCTCTTTCTGGATGAGTTTGTGGGCGAGTTGGACATTGAAGGTGACCAGAGCATCGATGCGACCGTTGGACTCGAACGGGCCGAGCAGCTCTATGACCGGGTCTTTTTCGAATACGGCGACGATTCGGTTGCGCAGCTGGGCGGCGTTCATCTGGCGTGCGAGCAGGCCTCCAACATTCTGACCAAAATTCTGGAGTGGGGCCGACTGATGGCCTACCTGGAGCAGTCAACCCGCTATATCAACTACGACAGCCGTTTTGGGGGCCGCTACCGGTACCACCGGCCCGCGGCTGTTCTGCAGTCAGCGTTGGGCACCCGGTACGTGGCCGAAATGGACCGCATGTTCGACGAATATTCGGATCTGGTGTCCCAGATGACCGAGTTCTTCCGCACCACGGTTCCCAAACAGGCTGGCGACTCGGACTTTGTGTACCGGCAGGCCATACGGGCCAAGGCCTTTGACAGCGTCCGTGGCATGTTGCCCGCCGCGTCCATCTCCAACGTTGGCATCTACGGAACGGGTCAGGCCTACGAGGCGCTTCTGCTGCGGATGCGGGCCCATCCTCTGCCCGAAGCCCAGCAGTACGCGGAGTTGATGCTCACCGAACTCCGCAAGGTCATTCCTTCTTTCCTCAAACGCGTGGACCTGCCCGAGCGGGGCGGAGCCTGGGTCGACTACTTCACCGACACCCGGTCATCAATGGACGCGGTGGCCGATGAGCTGCTTGGACATCTGGTGGCCGAGCCGTCCCCGTCGGTGCGGCTACTGGACTTTGACCCGGACGCCGAAGTGAAGATGGTGGCGGCCATGCTCTATGCCCACACGAGCCTGCCCGAGGAGCAGATTGAGCGGCAGGTCCGGTCGATGAGCACCGATGATCGGGTGAAGGTCATGGTGGCCTATCAGGGAACCCGCAAGAATCGCCGCCACAAGCCGGGTCGAGCGTTGGAAGTACCCATGTACCGTTTCGACGTCCTGGCGGACTATGGCGCCTTTCGAGATCTGCAGCGGCATCGCATGATGACCATTGACTGGCAGAAGTTGACGCCGGCGCATGGATTCACGTCATCAGCGGCGGTGGAGGAAGCCGGTTTGCAGTCGGCCTTTGACGCCACGATGCAACGGTCGGCCAATCTCTACGGCGAGATGCAGGACGTGTTTCCCGAAGAAGCGTCCTATGCGGTGGCATTTGCGCACCGGATTCGTTTCGTCATGCATATGAACGCCCGGTCGGCCATGCACACTTTGGAGCTGCGCAGTACGCCCCAAGGTCATCCCGCCTATCGCCATGTTGCCCAGGAAATGCACCGTCTGATCCGCGATGAGGCCGGCCACCGGGCCATTGCCGCCATGATGCAGTACGTCGACCACTCCAAAGGATCCGAGCTCGAACGCCTCGACGCCGAGCGGCGAGCCGAGCAACGCCGCCTCGGCGCCAGCGCGGCTCCCTCCGGCAGCTGACGGGGTCTGCACCAAACGCACTCAACGCATCCCAGCGCACCCCGACGCACCTGGTGCGCTTGGGTGATCGCGAGGGAAAACTCGGCCGGTTCGGCATGCGCTTCACGCGGGCACCGGCGATCCCTGGCGTTTGCTGAACGTCTCCGCCACCCAGATCAGGACGCAGCCTTCTCAGCGGAGCGCTACCGCGGCCGATAGATGGATATGTCGCGCGAAGCTTCCAACTCGTCGCTGGGCCGGCCTCGGGATCGAGGCGGCGACCATTCCCAACGGGCGGCGCCCCATGTGACTGCTGCCGCGTTGACCGGCGCGCCCGGTCCGGACCTGCACGGGGTCTGGTTGGTGGATGGCGCCCGAGGTCTGGTGGCTCAAGTTGAGATTGAGGGTTAGGTGGATGGTGAGGACTTTGAGGATTTGGTTAGAGGTGTTGTCGATGTTGACGGTGAGAGTAGTGGGGGCTATGGTGAGCGCCCTCGGGCGATCACCTTGGTCTCTTTCTTCTTCTTTCGGTGGCCAAAATGATCTCGGACTTCCAACCGACGCCTTGACAGCACGGGTCAACGATCCGCACTGGCAAGGGGAAGTCAGTCATGCCTGCGCCGAGCGGTCCGGTTTCAACCGGACCGCTTCGGTCATTTCGCGTCGGTATTCCCCATCTGACACTCGGCTCTCACCAGCCTCAGCGCTACAGGGCGACAGCAGAATGACCACCAAAAACCCCGCCACCTTCCACCGGTCTGACTTCGCAGTTCGGCGGCGTACCGGTCGCCCCAATTGGGCGCTCATCGCGGTGGTGTCGGCGTCGTTGGTGGCATCGGTGGCCGTTCCCGCCACGGCATCGGCCGACGACCACGATGCGGTGACCAGTCATGCTGTGGCCGATGGCGACACGCTCTGGGACATCTCGCGGGAGTACAACGTGAGCCTGGCATCGTTGCTGGCCCGGAACGGACTTGAGGTCTCGGCTGTGCTTCAGGTGGGCGACGTGATCAAACTCCCGGAGGAACCGGGTGACGGACCGGCGGTGATTCACGAAGTGGCAGCCGGTGAATCCATCTCTGAGATAGCCGAGCTCTACGGCGTCAAAGAACGCTCGCTCCTGGCCGCCAACGAGATCCTTGACGCCGGTCTCATCCGGGTGGGCGATGAGCTGCGGATCCCATGGCGCCCCCGCGATCAGGCGGCAACCCGAACAATCGATGTATCGCACACGGTGGGTGCTGGCGAGGTGCTGAGCGTCATCGCCGAAAAATACGACGTTCCGGTGGCGGCAATCCTGGCAGCAAACGATCTGGCCAACCCCGATTTCATTCGGCGAGGCGACGTCCTCAAGGTGCCTGGGGTCGTGCCGCGGAACAGCACCGAAGAGCTCACCGTGCTGTTTGAGTACTGGGCGGATGAATTTGATATCGACCGGGACCTGCTGAAAGGCATCGGCTACCAGGAGTCGACGTGGCGACCCGACGCCGAGTCCGAGGTGGGGGCCATGGGCATCGCCCAGATCATGCCGACCACATCCACCTGGATTCAGGAGGCGCTGCTTGATACATCGGGCCTGGACCCGTGGAACCCCGACGACAATCTGCACATGAGTGCGGCGTTTCTTGCCCACCTGATCGAACAAACCGATGGGAACGTGGCAATGGCAGTTGGGTCCTACTACCAGGGGCTTGGATCGGTTCGGAAGAACGGCTTCTACAGGGAGACGGAGCGCTATATCGACGGGGTATTCGGCTACGCCGAGGACTTTGCCGACGGCGTACTGCCCGGGTAGCGCCCGTTTCGCTCAGGAGCAGCGTCGTGGGTGTCGGTCGATTTGGGGGATGCGCGACGGAACCACCCCGGACTGTCTATAGTCCGCCCAACGAACAACATGCCGGAAGCACGGAGTCATGGCCGACGAAGAAGAAGTAAATGGTGAAGAAGATCTTGAGGATCTCGAAGACCTTGACGTCGATGAAGAACTCGATGATGAACTCGATGATGAACTCGATGGTGCCGACGCGGACGACGACGATGCCGATGAAGACGACGAAACCCCGGCACCGGCCAAGGCAACTGCGACTGACGAGGATGACGAAGAGCCCGATCCCGACGATGTCGAAGAGGATTTGGACACCATCCTTCGGGACCGTCTCGCCTCCGGCGATGACGAAGACGAAGACGATGAAGAGGACGACGACAAGGTTGTTGTCGTAGCCAAAGGGTCAACGGCCGCTCCGGCCGAAGGACGCGATGTGTTGCCCCGTCGTGACGATGAGTGGACCTGCATGTCGTGCTTCCTGATTGTTGGTAAGCAACACGCCAATGCGACGGTGTGCCCTCACTGCGGCGCCGACCGATGACCGGACGCCGGTAGGCCACCAATGACTGAATCGACACCGGGATCCAGTGGCGCAACCGATGCCGACGAACGGGAGCCGATAGACGACCTGCTTGACGTGGTGCTGTATGCGCCCATCGGGTTTGCTTTGGAATTTCGACGCCTCCTCCCGGAGTTGGCCGCCCGGGGCCGAAAGCAGCTCGGTTTCGCTCGGTCCATCGGCAGAGCGGCGAGCACCGGTATGAGTCGCGCCGCCAGCGAGTCCCCGGCCCGAACGCCCGGCGCCAGGAAGCCGACCGCCAGGAAACCGGCAACCGTTCCGAAGACGAGCACCACACCAGCGGCCGGCGCCCAGAAGAAGCCAGCTGCCAAGAATCCGCCGGCCAAGAAGAAGCCCGCCGCAAAGAAGCCAGCCGCGAAGAAGTCTTCGGCCAGCAAGAAGCCTGCTGCGAAAAAATCGTCGGCCAGCAAGAAGTCCTCGGCCGCCAAAAAGCCCGCCGCGAAGAAATCCTCGGCCAGCAACAAGCCCGTCGCGAAGAAATCCTCGGCCAGCAAGAAGTCCTCGGCCAGCAAGAAGCCGACTGCGGCCCAAGCGCTGGCGGCTGTTGACGTCAACACACTGATCGCCGACTTCGACTCGCTGTCGGCGCGGGAACTGATGCCGCAACTTGGATCGCTGTCAGCGGATGGTCGCGACGCCGTCCGGCGCCATGAGCTGGCGGGCCGCAACCGAGTGACCGTGCTCAACAAGCTTGCCGCGCTCGATGCGGCCAGCTGAGATGGAAGAAGCAGTGCGCGTTGCCGTCCTGGCCGATTTGCCGGAACTGGTTGCCATGGCAGAGACCGCGGCCGATGAGGTTCGGGACCACAAGGGCGGCCAGCGCTACCTGGACCGCGAAGCTCGTCAAGGTGACCTGCGTACCTCTTTCGAAGCCCAGATGGGTCGTCCCGACGCCATTGTGGTGATTGGGACCATCGATGATGTGGCGGTCGGTTTCTCCACCGCTGCCATCGAAGAGCTGCCCACCACATCGACGATCGCCAGTCTGGGCGAGATATGGGTGCTTGAAGGCTTTCGCGGTGTCAGCATTGGCGAGTTGATGCTGGCACACATCCGAGCGTGGGCCACCGATCAGGGCTGCACCCACCTTGAAGGGTGGGTTCATCCGGGGAACCGCCACGCGAAGAACTTCTTTGAGACCGCGGGCATGGTGACCCGACTGCTGCGAGTATCAACCAAATTGACTGCGTCGGAGCCGGAAACCGAACCGCCAGCGTCGTGAGCGATTCGGCGCAGCACCCGCAGATCTGTGTCGGTGCGGTGGCCCTCCACGAACGTCGCCTGCTGATGATCAGACGGGCCACGGCCCCTCAGGCCGGCTACTGGTCGCTGCCTGGCGGCCGGGTGGAATTTGGCGAGACGATGGCCGAGGCACTGGTCCGCGAGGTTCGTGAGGAGACCAGCGTTGAGGTGATCTGCGGGGAAGTTATCGATTGGGTTGAGCTGATCGACGATGGCGCGGCGCCGCATCACCTGGTGATCGTTGACTTTCAGGCGGTGGTGATGGGAAGTCCTGATCCCCAGCCCGGAACCGACGCGGCCGAAGCCGCGTGGGTCGACCTTGACGATGTGGCTGATCTGAATCTGGTCGACGGTTTGGCGGAGTTCCTCAGCGAGCACGGCTTCATCCGCCTGCTGGCTTAGCAGTCAGGCGCCCACGCGGCGGATCCTCTGGTCGCCGTTGGAACTCAGATCCGACGGAGGCGCACCCGTTCAACGACGTGGTCCTTGCCTTTGGTGAGCACCACATCGGCCCGAGCGCAGGTGGGGGCAATGTTGCTGGTCAGGTTCGGTCCGTTGATCGTGTCCCAAATGGACTCCGCGGTCGTACGCGCTTGCTCGTCACTGAGATCGGCGTAGCGACGGAAGTACGAACGGGGGTCAGCAAAAGCGGTTTTCCGGAGTTTCAGGAACCGTTGCACGTACCACTTTCGGATGGTGGCTTCGGGCGCATCGACGTACACCGTCAGATCGAAGAAGTCGCTGACAAAGGGGCCGCCATCGCCACTCTGCAGAACGTTCAAACCTTCCACGATCACGATGTCGGGTCGCTCAATGCGTTCGACCTCGCCCGGCACCACGTTGTACACCAGGTGGGAGTAGACGGGAATGTCCACCGGTTGCGCAGACTTCAAGGCGGCGACGCAGTCCCGAAGCGCGCGCGTGTCATAGGACTCCGGGAACCCTTTGCGGCCCATCAGGTCCCGAGCCTCAAGCTCGGCGTTGGGAAACAGAAAGCCATCGGTGGTGATGAGGGCCACTTGCGGATGGTCGGGCCACCGTGACAGCAGCGCCTGCAGCACACGTGACGTCGTGGATTTGCCCACCGCGACCGAACCGGCCAGACCAATGATGTAGGGAACCGGCTTCGGTGCCGTGCCCAGAAAGGTGTCGGTGGCTCGGGCGAGTTCCTGGGAAGCCCCGACGTAGAGGTTGATGAGCCGCGAGAGTGGTAGGTAGATCCGCGTCACTTCGTCCAGGGAAAGCTCTTCGTTGATGCCGCGGAGCTGGACCAGGTCGTCTTCGGTGAGCGTCATGGGCGTGTTGGCCCGCAACCGGGACCAGGCCGAAGCCTCGAAGTCCTCGAAGGGGGTCAACGGCGGGGAGTTGTCGGCCGGCGCCGCACGCCCAGGATCGCTTTGCACCATCGCAGGTTAGTGCCGGCCACGGGGCCAGCGAGCCAAAGTTGAGGCTTCAATGCCATTGGGCGCTAGCGTTTCGGCCGTATGGCAACGCGAATTGATCTTGAACTCACCAGTAGCCGTGACGACGGCCACTGGACCTGGCGTGCGGCGGGTGCGAAGCAACCCAAAGGCGTGGTGGCCAGCGATCTTGTGCCGAACGGCGCAAAGGTCGGCGACGTCTTCAAAGCGGACGCGGACTACATGGTCGACGGCATTGAGATCACCCAGGTCCACGCCCCCAAAGGTCCTCGGGCGAAAGCCGAGACCTTGGAGATTCTGGGCAGCGGACGCGAAGAGCAGCTGGTGACCAGCAAGCTCTACAAGGGCAAGAAGGGTCGTGACAGTCGCGGCGGTCGTCGTGACCGCGGCGACAGTTTTGATCGCGGCGGCGGTCGGGGCGGCGGAGACCGTGGCGGCGGTGGCGGCGGAGATCGTGGCGGTCGGGGCGGCGGAGATCGTGGCGGTCGGGGCGGCGGTAACCGCGGCCGACGAGAGCAGGCGCCTCGCCTGCGCCCGGCCAACGTGCACCGGAGCGCGTGGCTCGATTCCCTTCCCGAAGAGCATCGTCTCATTGGCGAACAGCTCCTGGATGGTGGCATGCCCGGCATCCGAGCGTCGCTGGAGAATCAAAACGCCAAAGCCCGGGCCGAAGGCAACCCTGAGGTTCCCACCGGCCCCTTGCTGAACCTGGCCGAGAACATGGTGTCCAACATGCAGGCCGCCGAGTGGCGTGACCGCGCCGATGCGGCCATCGCCGGCGCCGACAAGGTCGATATTCGAGACCTTCGCTCGGTTGTGGTGGCCGCCGAAACCGGCGCCCGGGATGACGAAAGTCGGGCCAAGGCGACCGAATTGCGTCACAAGATCAAGGCCCGCCAGGACCGGGAGCAGGCCGCTTGGCTTCGGGAGTTGGAGAGCGCCATTGGCGAAGGCCGCATTGTTCGGGCGCTTCGGTCGAGCGCCCGGCCCGTCAAAGCGGGAACGCCGATGCCGGCCGAGTTGGCGGAGAAGTTGTTGAACGCCACCAACGAAGCGCTCTCAGAAGACGAAGAGCCGAGTCGTTGGGCCTCGGTTGTGGACGCGGTTGCGTTCTCGCCGATTCGCGAGTTTGTTACGCCCGCTGGTGTGCCGGACAAGGAAGATCGCGAGATCGTTGACACCGTCACCAAGTTGTCCAACCGGATCCCTCAGATTGCCACCATGCTCGGCATCGAGCCCCGCACCGATCGGCGAGGCGGCGGACGCGGTCGCGGTCGTGGCAAAGGTGGAAACAAGAGTGGGGGCAAGGGTCCCGACAAGACGGGCGGCGACAAGGGTCCCGACAACAAGGGCGGTCACAAGGGTCCCGACAAGACGGGCGGCGACAAAGGTCCCGACAACAAGGGCGGCGACAAGGGTCCCGACAACAAGGGCGACAACAAGAGTCCCGTCAGCAAGAGCCCCGACAACAAGAGCGACGCCAAGACGTCGGCGCCGAAGGCCGAACCAACGGCACCCGCCGTCGACGAGTCAGCCGAGTCGGCTCCCGCTACGACGCCTCTGGTAGAGACGCCCGCAGAAGCCGCAGCTTCGGCCCCGGAGGCCGTTCCAACCGAAGTTGCGCCAGCAGCGGAAGCGGCGGCCACAGAAACCGCACCCGCAGCCGAAGCAGCACCGGCCGCTCCCGCCGAAGCCGCCGAGGCGGCACCGGAAACGCCGGGCGGCTAATCAGCCTGCGAGACGCTTGCCGTTGGCGAGCGCATCATCAAGGTCAGCAATGAACCACCACCAGTTGGTGATGGGCTTGCCTTTCCACGTCAGGCCATTGTTGGCGCCCGGGAGATTCTGCATCCAGTAGATGAACCAGGTGAGGCTGTCCTGGTTCCAGCGTCGTGAGTCCATCCGACTTGTGGGACCGCCTTCGGGAGTCCAGTCCTCGATGTCGGTAATCGCCGGTTTGGTGTTGGCCCAGTCATAGTCCCGGGTGCCGTTTGGCGGAAAGTGCGCCCATCCGCAACGACCGCCCCCGGTCCGGCCGACAAACCGGTCCCAGAACAATTCATGGTCCAGCGTGCGGAGCAGCGCTTCGATCTGATGCATGTGATCTTCGACCGCCTCGGACGGACCACGGCCGTAGTTGTAGTGATAGACGGTGTAGGTCCGGTCGAGGACCGGCAGGTCTTTGGGGTCGCGGTCGCTGTTGGATATGTCGCCGTGGGGTCCAGCCATGTTGGACTCCCACATGTCAATCACCCCGCCGTGGTAGCCCCACAGCCAGACCTGCTTAATCCCGCGAGCCACCCACGCAGCGATGTCAATCCGGTGCATGATGGCGTTGTAGTCCGCCATGGGAACCTTGTGGCCCGGCTTGTTCCACGTGGGGATGGGCTCCATGATTTCCAGGTGTTGAACGGTCTCGTAGCGCACGCAGGGCTGGCTGGCCGGATTCTTGTAGTGGTGGTGGGCCGAACCGGCCTCGAGCGCCAGGTGGACCTGGCGGGAGACCGCGGAAACTTTGGAGCGGATTTGATCCAGGGGTTCCCCAACATCGCCGGTGACGGCGCGGTCAATGTTGCCGCGACGATCAACGGGGTAGTACGCAACTTCGAGCACCGGGACAACCCATTGGGCGCCGGATGCATCCAGCGGGGGAGCAAAGACGGGAGCGGGGGTGGCCAGCATCGGCGGACCGCTACCCGGCGTGAACGGTTTGGACGATTTCCCGTCGATGGCTTTGAACAGACGATCGGCAAGTCCCATACCACCAAGGGTATGGGAACCGTGACCCATGCTGACGGGCGCCCGTAGCCCCAGGTCAGGTGACGCTCGGTTCCAACGTGACGGCAATCTGGCCGACCTGATGGCCGAGCGTGTTACTCACGGGCCGGGGGAGTTGATTGGTGGGGTCCATGGCACCCATGTGGACCAGCAGCGCTGCGGTTGCGGCCTCCACCGCCCGAAGGGCACCATCGGTGGCCTTGAGGGCGAAGCCAATGCCTCGCTCAGGCAGACAGCCCATAAAGACTCCTTCGGCGCCACCTTTGGACACGATGGGCTCGGTGGCGTGCTGGGCGATGATCACTTCGGCGCGGTCGGTTCCCGACACCAGAAAGGCCCGGTCAGGGGGAGTAAGCGCATCGACAGCCCACTGGGAGGCTTCCGACCAGTCCGGCGTCAGATCCCGGTGATGGACCAACCGAGCCATGCCAACCGCCAGATGCTGTAACGGGAGAGTCCATACCGGAATGCCGCAGCCGTCGATTGCCGGCTCCTGCCCCTGGGTGGAAACCCCGGTCATGACCTCGATGGCGTTGGTGACCGCCTGCTGCACCGGGTGGTCCGGCTGGAGGTAGCCAGCAGTCGGTACATCGAGATGTCTCGCCAAGGTCAGAAAGCCGGTGTGCTTGCCCGAGCAGCAGTTGTGCACAGCGGTCGGGGCTTCGCCACTCTGGTGGAGAGCGACGGCTGCGCCTGCTGTAAGCGGGGTCATCGGCCCGCATTCCAGATGGGTCTCCTCGCAACCAATTCGGTGGAGCCAACCTCGCACTCGCTCAACATGGTCTGGTTCGGCGCCGTGGCTGGAAGCAGCCAGCGCGATCTCGTCGTCGGTGACGTCAAAGGCTGCTGCGGCGCCGGTGCGAAGCAGCGGAAGAAGCTGGATGGCTTTGATGGCGCTGCGAGCCATGGTCGGCCGGGCCGGGTCACCCCAGCTGGCCACCACGCCATTCTCATCGACGACGACTGCATGAACCTCATGGCGAGATTCGGGGACCGGACCTCGGGCGACAGTAACGGCGATAGGTGCGGTCATGACGCCGAAGGCTAGCCGGGCAGGCTCATGGACAGTCGCTACAGATTGCAGCGCAAAGGGTCCGCACCGCCGCGGCCAAGGTCGACCAGCGTCGCCCAAGCGGGCTTCGGCGAGGCGTTGCTGTTGAGCAGACCGAAAGAGTCCCCGCCGAAGTCCTGCAACGTGAAGATGAACATGGGGCCCAGCCACGCGTGGCGTTCAGAGCAGTCGACGGCCAGCCGAACCGCAGCCGCCTGATCGTCGGGGGTCACCTGGTTGGTTGGGGCGCCAAACTCGGTCGGCCACAACAGGACCCCGGGGTGGGTTGACTGCACCAGACCGACCATGGCCGGCATGCGGTAAAACGTGTTCCAGGCATGGGCGTCAGTGGGCATGGCCGGAAAGCTGTAGGGATGAATTCCCACCGCGTTGATAAGGCCTGGAGGGACATATGGCAGGAACCCGGAGATGAACGTCTCTGGCGAAACGGATCCGCTGCCGTCGATCGCTGGCGAAAGTCCACCGGAGATGATGAAGGCGCCGGGCTGGACCTCACGGATGCGCCGGGCGGTTGCGCTCAGCATCTGGCCGTAGACCACCGGGTCCGGTCCGCTGGACCAGAACGGCAGGTGATTGGGCTCGTTCCATATCTCCCAGTTGGTGATCTGTTGGCGGTACCGATCGGCGGCAATGCCGGCAAAGGTGGCAAAGTCCTCAATCTGCAGCGGCTGGTGTTTGTCGTTGGATCCGGCTGGCCGAGCCCACGACGGGGTATAGGCAATGAGACCAAGAACCTGGAGCCCGTTGTTCCGCGCGGCCGTGATCAACGCGTCGGTCTCGTCCCACGCGTAGGCACCTGGCGTCGGTTCGATGGCGCCCCAATTGATGTCCAATCGGACCCAGGTGACGCCCGCGTCGCGCAGCTCGGCAAAGCGTTGGTTGGCGACGTTGATCGACAGGTCAAAGATCCCACCCCCGAGCGCAATGCCCATGGCGGCTCCAGGTTGAACCGGCCCCGGGGTTGCTGTTGGCGGAACCGGAGTCGCCGTCGGCGTAGGTACCACGGTCGGTGTGGGCACTGCGGTCGGTGTCGGCACTGCGGTCGGCGCGGGTACGGCGGTCGGTGCGGGCAGTGCGGTTGACGGAGGAGTCGTGGTCACCATGGGAACAGACGTCGCGGTTGGCACGGTGGTGGATCGGGCAGTCGAGGTTGGACCCGAAGTCGCCGACGTTGACTCCGAAGCTGCGGGAGCAGAGGTCGACGTTGCTGCCACCGTGGCGGGGATCGCCGTAGCGGTTGCGGTCGCGGGCTGGGGGGTTGAGGTAGCGGTTGCTGCGGCCGGGGGAAGCGTCGGTCCTGGGACGGTCGTGGTTGCAACCGGCGTTGCTGCGGACGTCGACGTTGGAACGGCCGCCACCGTGGCGCTGGCGGTAGAGGCGACCGGGGACTCGGTGGACGTTGCAGTGGCTGTTGGGGCAACGGCGTCGCGGGAAGTGGCTGTTGGGGCAACGGCGTCGCGGGAAGTGGCTGTTGGGGCAACGGCGTCGCGGGGAGTGGCTGTTGGGGCAACGGTGACGAGCGGAGTTGCGGCCGGGGTCGCTTGCGGAGTCGTGGTCGGGTCCGGGTCTGGTGCCGCGGTCTCGCTGATATCGCCGGTCGAGATCTGCTCAGCACCGCTGCTGCACGCGGCGACCATGATGCATGCGACACTCAGAATCATGCTGAGCAGGAACTTGTGTCGCGAGGGGGAGAGCACCTGCGAAGGATATGCAAGGTTCACGCCGTATCGGGCTCGCCGACGCGGTTGCTCAGTCGATGATTTCGACCTTGCTGCCGACGGGGACCAATTCAGAGATCTGTCGAATCACGTCGTTGTCAATACGGATGCAGCCGTTGGATTGGTGTTGGCCAATCAGATCGTTGCGGTTGGTGCCATGCAACGCAATCTTTGGCGGCGCGCCGCCGAAGCTTCCCAGATCATTTGAGAAGAAGCTGAGGCTGAGTGCGACCGGTCCGTAGGCGTCACCCAGGCCGTAGACCTTCTCGTCAAGGAAGCCGGTTACCAGCGGTGTACGTGACGATGGTTTACCGGTGACCGCACCCGTTTCGATGACAAGCTCCGAGCCATTCCAGACCTGAACGGTATTCGATGTGATGTTTATGCGGATCAGGAAGTCCGATGAGCGCCATTCCCACCCGGCGGTCTGAATCCACCCGGTCTGTTCGTTGGGGCGAGTTGGGAGACTGATCTGGGCCCATTGGTCGCCGGGTGATCCTCGAAGGACCTGCAGGGCGAGCGTATTGCCGGCCCACGTCGGATTCTGGAGGTCGTTCAGTTGCACGCCGCCGGTAGCGGATTCGAACGTGACCTGCAGCTCCTGGCCGTTTGGTTCGTCGTAGATGGTGGCCCACTCGATGGATGGGCCCGCAAACAGGACGTAGTTGAAAGTGGGTCCGGCGCTCCATGCCGGGAGGGCGTCGGTGGCAACTGACGTGGTCGATTCCGGAGTCACTTCGGCGGTGGGCTCCGGTTCCGCCAGGACCTCGGTGGGCTGCGGATTTGCGGTTGGTTCAGACACTGGCTCAGACGCTGGTTCAGACGATGGCTCGGATGCGTCGGATGCGACGGTCAACGCCGGCTCCGCGGTGGCGGTTGGTTCCGGGGTCTCGGTCGGGTCGGGGATCGCCGTTGCTTGCACCGTCGCAACGGGGTCGCCCGACGTTTCGGTGGGCGCGGTCTGCGGCTCGACCGTGGCGGTCGACGTGGGAGGCACCGTCGTTGCTGTCGGAAGAATTGCGACGGCGGTCGCCGCCGGAGCCGGAGTCGCCGTGGGCGGCGCCTGGATGGATGGCAACGGCGTCGGGGCTGGCGGCGTCACCGAGATGAGCGGCAGTGGGGTGACCGTTGGACGTGCGACCGAATCGATGGGAAGGGCGAGCGCGGCTACTTCGGTGCTGCGATCGCCGGTGTCCGCAGTTTCGATGGCGCGGGATTCGGTGCCCGAACCTTGGGTGACAACGATGACGCCAATGACCGTGCCCAGAAGGCACACCGCCGCGGCGGCCGCTCCAATGCGCGACGGATCATGGGACCACGAGGGGGATGGCATAGCCCACACTGTAGAGCCCGTTGGCACACACAGTGGGGTTATTTGGTGGGCGAAAGCACCCTCTGCAGCGTTTTGTTGCTGATGTTGCTATCGGGAAAGATGTTCACACTGGTGGGTGCCAGGCAACTTTCGACGAAACGCCGCCCCGACGCTATTCGGTGATGCCCCATCGCTGGAGGCCGTAGGCGGCAATGGCGTTGCCTCGGAGCACCTTGTAACACTCCTCGGCGTTCATTCGCGCCGCCGCAAACATGCTGTGGGCGACCTTGCGCGAATGCGGAAACGTCCCGTCGGAATGGGGGTAGTCGGTCTCGAAGAGGATCTGGTCAATGCCCACCTCATCGCGCTGCTTGAGACCAACGAGGTCGTCGAAGATGCAGCCGAATACCCGGCCCCGAACCACTTCGCTGGGCAGCGGTCCGCTGCCGCCCACGCCGCCGCGTCCGTCTTTGAAGACCGAGTCCATGCGCTCGAGCTGGAAGGGCATCCAGCCCACCTGACTCTCGGCGTAGGCAATGGTGATGTTGGGGAACCGCTGCAGCGTTCCAGAGAAGACCCAGTCAGCCAGCGACCCTTCAGCATTCTGCGCGTAGAGCGACATTGACGTGGCCAACGGCGCATCAGGCGAAGTGCTGGGCATGGAAGACGACGAACCAATGTGCATGGTCACCACGGTCTCGGTCTCTTCGCATGCAGCCCACAGCGGATCCCACTCGCCGGTGTACATGGTGGCGCATCCCAGCTTGGATGGGTTCTCGGAAAAGGAGATGACGTGACTGCCTTTGGCCGCGCAACGGCGTACTTCGGCGGCCGCCAGTTTGGGGTCCCAAAGGGGGACCAGGGTGATGGGGATGAGGCGTTGGCGGCCGTCGCCGCCCCCCCAATCGTCGATGATCCAGTCGTTGTAGATCTGCAGGCATTGAAGCGCCAGTTCCTTGTCGTCTCGTTCCAGGAAACCCTGGCCGCAGAACCGGGGGAAGATGTTGGGGTAATTGAGCGCCGCTTCCACATGGTTGAGCGTCATGTCGGTCAACCGGTCGGCTTGATTCCAGGTTCCGGGTCGAAGATCGTCGTAGGTGGCAGCCACGTTTCGCTGTTGCTCCCGGGGGGTGCCGGCGGGGCCGTGCAGGAAGCCGGTTGGCATCTCCAGGCCGTCGAACACCCAGAGGTCACAAAGCTGACCGTCCGGGTCGTTGCGATGGAATCCGTAGTGCCCGCCCTCAAAGGTCAACCGCACCTTCTCGGTCACGACGCGGGGGCCGCGTTCCCGCAAGCTGGGCGGGAGTTCTGTCTGCCAGAGGTCCTTGGGTTCCATCACATGGTCATCGACCGAGATGATCAGGGGAAGGTCTTCCTCAGCGGGAGTGGGGCTGGCGGGCAATGACGTCGTGCTCATGGTCCCAGACTAGTTGCGGGCATGGGCGCTCAAATCAGCCGGTCAGCTCCAGCGAGCCAGAATCTCGTCCACCGAGGTGATGGTTGCCAGCAGCGAAATGGTGTTGTGCAGCACGGCATCGGCATAGCTCTGGGGTACGCCAATCACTGCGTCGGAGGGCACGATGACCTGATAGCCCAGGTCCGAGGCACTGAGCACCATGCCGAGAATCCCCACATTGATGGACACCCCCGTGCAGACCACGGTTTCGATTCCCATGTTGCGCAGAACCTGATCAAGTGAGGTCCCCGTGAAGGGCGTGAGACCATGCAGGCGCGACAGGGTGACGTCGGCTGGGACGGCCCCAATGGTGGGCAACAGTTCGGCGCCGGGAGTACCGGCCACAAACGACAACGCATGGTCCGCGGTGGCCGCCAGCAGTCGATTGTTGTTCACCCGCCCGGCGACGTCGGTTCGGGCCTCGACAGTGCAATGGACGACCCGAGCTCGGTGCTGGCGGGCGGCAACACAAAGGCGGTTCACCTGTTGGGGAAGACCGGCGGCGCTGACGGCGTCGGCCAGTTGTGGGAGAGCGGCCTGATCGCCGCAGACGCCACGTTGAAGTTCCATGGTCAGCACCGCGACCCGGGATGGGTCGGCCAGCGGGTCGGTTCGCGCGGCGCTCATTGGTTGGCTCATGGGGTGAGAGTACCTGCCGCTTCGACGTGGGGAAGCTGGCGCCTCACTAAGGTCTGGAGATGGAATCCACGACTGAGCCGACTGCGGACACACTGCCTCCGAGCACGACCCTGCTGGCGGGCCGATCGGCCATGGTCACCGGCGTCGGGCCGGGTCTTGGCCGCGATATCGCACTGGCGCTGGCCGCAGCTGGAGCCGACGTGGCGCTGGTCGCGCGCAACGAGGCTCGCCTGACCGAGGTGGCCGCCGAAGTGGAAGCACTGGGCCGACGGACCGTGGTGATCCCCACCGACATAACCGACTCGGCCGCGTGCCAACAAGCCGTGAACAACGCCGCCGAAGCCCTGGGCAAGCTGGATCTCCTGGTGAACAGTGCGTTCCGCCAACCGGCGATGGAACATCTGGAAGTGGTGGACGAGGACCATGCCCGCAAGACCTTCGACGTGAACTTCTTCGGTCACCTGTGGATGACCCAGGCCGCCATTGCTCATCTCCGGGCTGCCGCTCCATCATCGGTGGTGTTCATCAACACGATGTCGACCCGCCGCACCCAACCGAACTTCGGTCTGTACACGGCGGCCAAGATGGCCATGAGCGGCATGGCAAAGGTACTCGCCGTGGAGCTGGGGGCGGACAAGATCCGGGTCAACTCGGTCCACCCGGGCTACATCTGGGGCCCGTCAGTCAAGTGGTATCTGGGCAGGCAGGCTGAGGATCAAGAGGTCAGTTTCGACGATGTGTACCAGGAGGTGGCCGGCGCAACTGCACTCCATCACCTTCCGGGATCAGACGAGATTGCGCAGTCGGTCGTTTTCCTGTCGTCGCACCAGATGTCGAGCTCCATCACCGGCGAGTCGATCGACGTCAACGCCGGCCAATACATCCGCTGAACACGGTGGCGAACTTCTCGTCGTATCGCTGCGGTGCAGTGGCGGCAGGCTTCTAGGTCGGCGCAAGCTGGGCCTGATCGGCGTCGCGGGCCAGACCACTGAAGCGCAATATCAACGCCCCGCTGATCAGGGCAAGACCCATGCCGGTCATCACAAAGCGGGGGTTGATCTGGCTCAGCAGGAAGCCCTGGATCAGTCCACCGATGGGGATGCCGGCGGTGAGAATCATCAGGTAGGTGGCCATGACCCGCCCGCGCATGGATTCGTCCACCAGGATCTGCAGTGTGGAGTTGGTGGTCGTGGCCACGGTGATGTGTGATGCTCCAGCGACCAACACGCCAAGTACGCCAATCGGGAACCAGGTGGTGGAAGCCAGAATCAGTTCACCAATGCCATAGGTGGTCATCCCACCCACGAGCAACCGACTCCGGCGGATGGAGGGACCCACCGATGCAACCCACGGCGCCGCAACCATCGACCCGGTCCCCAATGCGGCTACCAGGACGCCAAACCACGCCTCGCTGACCATGAACACGCGCTCGGCAAAAACCACCAGGTGGACGCTGGCCAGGGTGGCTCCGAAAACCGCCAGCACCCCGGCGGTGAAGTACGGACCGAGGATGTGGCGGCGCGTACGGGCGTAGCGCAACGCAGTCCGGAACGCCATGAGCGCTGGCTCCCGTCCGCCTTCCGGCTCGGTCGGGGTCTTGTCCGGCAGCGAAAGCAGCGTGCCGATGATCACCGCATAGGAGATGCTGTTCCCGAAGTAGCACCAGCCCGGCCCGGCAAAAGCCAGGATGACGCCCGCCATCGCCGGCCCAAACAGACGGGCCGCATTGAACTGGGTGGAGTTGAGGGTGATGGCGTTCATCAAAGCCTCGCGAGGCACCAGGTCGGCCACGAAGGACTGCCACGCGGGCATGTTGAACCCGGCCACCGTGCCACTCATGAACGCCAAGCCGATGTAGACCAGGACGTCCCGAACCCCGGACCACCAGACGAGGGCCACGCTCATGGCAATCATCGACATGATGATCTGGGTGACCACCAGAATCCGCCGGCGCGGGTATCGGTCAGCCAGGGATCCGGCAAACGGGCCAACGAGCGCCATCGGAATTGTCTGAAGAAAGGTCGCAAGCCCGACCCACGCCGGCGAGTCGGTAAGCAGGAAGATGACGTACGGTCCGGCGACGCCCTGGAGCCAGGTGCCGCTGCTGGAGATCAACGCGCTGAAAAAGAACTTCTTGAACGCCGGGTATTCGAGCGCAACGAGAGCCGACCGGAACGTCGGCCTTTGGGCGGAGGACATGGAACGGGCGGTGGGGCTCCGGATCAGGCGGTTGGGTACACCATGGCACCGTCGATTTTGATGATTGCGCCGCTGGTATAGCTGCTGGCGTCAGAGGCCAGGTAGACGGCGGCGCCCACAATTTCGCGGGGGTGGCCCGCTCGCTTGAGCGGGATCGACCCGGTCAGACGGTCCCGAACATCGTCGGACCAGTGGTGTGAGATATCGGTGAGGAACGGACCCGGCATGATGCAGTTGACGCGCACGTGTGGCGCGTACTCCCGAGCGAAAGACTTGGTGAGCGCATGGAGCCCCGCTTTCGCAGCTCCGTACGCGGCCTCGTCCGGTGATGGTGCCGCGGCGGAGGTCGACGAGATGTTGATGATCGACCCGCGTCCGTTGGCCGCCATGCGAGCCCCAAAGGTTGCCGACAGCCGGAACGGACCTTGGAGATTGACCGCCATCACCTTGGAGTACAGCTCTTCGGTGACCTCCAGGAGGCTGGGGTAGAGCGGCGACATGCCAGCGTTGTTGACCAGGATGTCGCACTGGCCAAACTCGGCGTATACGGCTTCGGTGAGCTGGTCGCACTCTTCCCATTTGCCAACGTGACTTGCCACCGCCAAGGTGCGCCGGCCGGTTGCCACCGAGATCTCATCGGCCAGGTGTTGGCACGCGTCGAGCTTGCGCGATGCGATCACCACATCGGCTCCCAGCCTGGCAAACGCCCAGGCCATCTCCCTGCCAAGCCCCCGACTGCCGCCGGTGATGGTGGCCACGCGTCCGGTCAGGTCGGTCAGTGCGGACTCTGGTGGCCGTTCATTCTGGTCGGTCATCGCAGAGAGATTCCGGCCGTTTTGGTCTCCAGGTATTCGTCTATACCCTCGTAGCCGCCCTCGCGACCGATCCCTGAGTCCTTCATGCCTCCGAAGGCGACCGCCGCCGAGGTGGGGTTCACGTCGTTGATGCCAATGATGCCAAAGCGCAGCGCCTCGAAGGCCCTGATGGCGGTCTTGAGGTTCTCGGTGTAGACGTAGGCGGCCAGGCCATAGTGGGTGTCGTTGGCCATCTCAATCACCTGGTCAACGTCGTCGTAGATGACAACCGGTGCCACCGGACCAAAGGTCTCTTCCCGGTAAACGGTCATGTCCGGGGATACGTCGGTGAGGACCGTCGGCGCGTAGAACGAGCCGTTGGACAAACCGTCGTCGGTCAGGGCAAATCCGCCGACCGGCACCCCCGCCCCTTTGCTGCGAGCGTCCTCGACCTGGGCGGACACCTTGTCGACGGCGGCCTGGTTGACGAGGGGCCCCACGCTCACGCCTTCGGTCATTCCGTCACCGGCAACCAAACCACTGACCCGCCTGGTCAGCACTTCGATGAACGTGTCGGCGGCATCGCGGTGCACGTAGAGCCGATTGGGGCTGATGCAGGCCTGGCCGGAGTTGAGGAATTTGAGCGCCGTTGCCCCCTTTGCCGCGTTGACCGGGTCGGCATCGGGGTAGACGATGAACGGTGCGTGTCCGCCAAGTTCCACCGACACCCGCTGGAGCGACGCTCCCGCCTTGGCGGCCAGCAGTCGACCGACGGCGGTGGAGCCGGTGAAGGTCAGCTTTCGCACTCGGGCATCGCTGGTAAACACGTCGCCGATCGGTGCCGGATCTTTGGCGGTGACCAGATTGATGACGTCGGTTGGTACGCCAGCTTCGGTGAAGATGTCGAACACGGCCCGAGCGCAGAGCGGGGTGGACTCGGCTGGTTTCAGCACGACCGTGCATCCTGCCGCCAGCGCCGGCCCCATCTTGCGGGTAAGCATGGAGATGGGATAGTTCCAGGGGGTCACCGCCGCCACCACGCCGACGGCCTGGCGGGCGGTCAGGAATCGTTGGTCGGACCGGCCCGATGGCAACCACCGACCATGAATGCGTCGGGCTTCTTCGGCAAACCACCGCAGGAAGTCGGCCGCGTAACCCACCTCAAAGCGACTGGCTTTGAGCGGCTTTCCCTGCTCCATGGTCATCAACTCCGCCAGCTCCGGGGAGCGCTCGTTCATGAGACGCCACGCCTCCATCAGGATGTCGGCGCGGTGGAATGCGGTGGTGGAAGACCAGGGGCCAAAGGCCTGGTGGGCTCGGGCGATGGCGGCGGTTGCATCTTCGGCCCCGCCGTCGGGGACCAGAGCCAACCGGTGACCGGTGGCCGGATTGATCACCTCAAATGTGCTGCCACTGGCGGCCGGGGTGAAGGAGCCGGCCATTTGGTCAATGCGCATTTGGCAACGCTACCGGAACACGGGCGGGGCGCTCGTGCCAGTCGAGCCCGACCGGGGTTCGGGTAAGGACCAGGAGAAGCGTGGGTGAAATGGCCCGCAGCTGGGCCAAATCGACCTGCCACCTCAAGTGGGGGTGCGCGTGCACCGAGCGCTGACAGGTGACCAATCCACCGGGGCAGGAGGCCCCAGGCGTCCCCCAGGACGGCGTCTTCGATCAGCTCTCAGCTGCGGCGGAGTGCTTTGAGCGGTCGGCGATCAACGCCCGACTGCCGTGGCAGACGATCCTGGAGCAGCTGGTCGATGTTGACCCGGATATCCGCGCCTGGTGTGTGGATCCTTCGCTTACTCCCGCAGATGTCCCCGATGCCCTGGAGGCGTACTTCAAACACCTTGGCGCTCCGCCGGAAGGTGACGATGGGATTGTGGTGGCCGAAGACCTACCGACTCTGATGACGGCCTGGTCAGAACTCATTTTGTCGGGAGCCGGAACCTGCGTCGTCCATCTGAGCGACGACCCCACGGTGCCGCGACAGATGCGGCTGCTCTGCCTGGTTGAGGAGTTTGGCGTCTACCTGATCACGGTGGGATCGCGGGAGGCGGAGGTCGAGACCACAGAGACGGTGCCACTCGTGGAGACGCGAGTTGGCCGGATGAAGGTCGACATTGTGTCCGCCGTTATTGAGGCGGACGCCGGTGCAGCACAGCTGCTGGGCTACCGCAGCGACGAACTCCGGGGACTCAACAGCACCGCTTACCTGCACCCCAAGGATCGGGAAACGGCGATTGCGTCCTGGCTCGACCTCCTGACTGCCGAAGGCAACACCGCGCGCCTGGTGGTGCGCTACCGGCGCAAGTCCGGCGAGTATTTCTGGGTCGAGGTGACGCACCACAATCGGTTGGAGAGCAGGGGCTACATCGAGCGCGAGTTCATCGACTTCAGCGATCGCATGGCCACCATCCTGGCGGCGGAGCGGCAGCAGAAGATCATCGATGGGTTGGCCGATGTTCTGCCGTCGGGGATCGCCCACTTCGATGCGGAGTTGAAGCTCACCTATGCCAACCGAAGCTGGCAGGATGTGACCGGCTACGACGAGCCGGAGCACTGGAGGACCTATCTCGGACTGATTGTCGATCCGGACCGTGAGACGCTGGCCAGGGAGCTGCGGACCAGGCTGGATGAGTCAAACTCCTTCAGCGGCGAAATCACCATCGTGAGTGCCGACGGCCAAGCCACCCGCCGCTGCCGGCTGCAGGTGAGAACGCTGACCTCGGACTCTCACGGCGAGGGTTGGGTGGCATCACTGGACGATGTCACCGAGGCGTGGAAGCTGCAGAACCGGCTTGCAACCCAGGCCAGGAGAGACGCACTGACCGGCCTGGCCAATCGCAGCGCCATTGTTGAAGAACTGGATGAGGCGCTCACCGAAGCGAAGACCAGCGGGGCTGGCACCGCGGTGATCTTTTTGGATCTCAACGGTTTCAAACGCGTCAACGATGGTCTGGGTCACTCCGTGGGTGACGCGCTGTTGCAGCATGTGGGGGACGCGTTGACTCGCTCCACCCGGCCCGACGACACGCCGGGACGACACGGAGGTGACGAATTCATCGTTGTCTGTCGGGGCCTTGAAGCCCCGGAGAATGCGCTTCGGTTGGCCCAGCGCTTGCTGGATGGCGTGACCGGGCGGGTCGTTGCCGATGGCGAGGTCGTCGAGTGCTCGGCCAGTTGTGGCGTGGCCTTTGACCTGGGCGGCGCGCACAGCGCCGAGCGGCTGATTGCCGAAGCCGACCAGGCCATGTACGAGCAGAAGCGAGCGGGAGCACACGACCCCGGTCTGTTCGGCGAGCACAAGCTGGGCCAACAATCCGGCGAACTGAGTCGGGATGCGGCGCTGCGCCGCGCGCTCACCGATGAGACGTTGGAACTCTGGTATCAGCCGATTGTCAATATCGTTGACCGGACCGTTGTTGGCTATGAGGCGCTGCTTCGGTTGCGGCTTGAGGGACGCGTGGTCACGCCGGTTGACTTTCTGGGTCTGGCCGAGCGCCGTGGTCTGATTGGCGACATCGGCGCCTGGGTGCTGGACGAGGTGGCACGCGTGGCCGCCGCCGATTCCCGCCGTGACCTCCTGTGGACGGTCAACGTGTCGCCGGTTCAGTTGCGCGATCCCCGATTTGATGTCCTTGTCTCATCGGCGTTGTCACGGCACTCCCTGGAAGCGGGCCAGCTCGGGCTGGAACTCACCGACGGGGTGTTCGGGTCCGAAAGTGATGACGTCCGAGAGGTGTTGAGCAGCGTTGCTCAGACGGGAGTGGAGCTGTTCATTGAGGACTTTGGGACCGGGCATGCGTCCCTCAACAGTCTCCGGATGCTGCCGCTGACGGGCGTGAAGATCGATGGTCTCTTCACCAGGGATGTGGACGCGGATCCCCGCACCCAACAGATCATGACCGCCGCCGTTGGATTGGCGCACAGTCTTGACCTTCAGGTCATTGTCGAGGGGATCGAGAACGAATCGCAGGCGAATGCCGTCGCCCGGGTTGGGGCCGATATTGGTCAGGGGTACCTCTATGGCCGGCCAATCTTGAACGGTCACGCTTCACGCCGGGACTCCTCGGTCGGGGAGACGCCGTCGGAATCAGGGGCAGCGGCTGCAACGGCTACTCGGGTCGATGTCCCCGCAGGACCTCCGCCGTCGCGCCGGTGAACGGTGACCAGTCCGGACCGCGACGCAAACTGTGCCCACCGTCAACGTTGATGGTCTGACCGGTAATCCAACGAGAATCCGGACCAATCAGAAATCGGGCCAGTGCACCGACATCGGCTGGTTGGCCCACATCACCAAGCGGCGTGTTGTCCAGGTAGCTGGCGAAAACCGAGCTGTCGCGCGGCACCAGACTCATCAACTCGGTGGCAATGAAACCGGGCCGAATGGCGTTCACGCGGACCTGCGATGCGCCAAACTCATCGGCGGCGTTGCGACAGAGTGCATCGATGCCGGCTTTGCCCGGCGGGTAGGCAGTGAACACGGGGTGGGTGACATGGGATGCGATTGACGACATGCCAACAATCGATCCGCCGCCGGCGTCCACCAGGTGCGGTACCGCGTGTTTGATGGTCAGGAACGTCCCAATCACATTGAGCTCCAAGACCCGCCGGAACTCCTCCAGGTCCGCCATGTGCAAGGGGTTGAGTCCGCCGCCGCCGCCGGCGTTGGCCACCACCCCTTTGAGTAATCCGGTCCGGTCCGCCGCGTGGGAAATGGCGGCTTCGATCGACGCTTCGTTGGTGACATCAGCAACCACGAAGTCGACGAGCGGCCCGAGCTCATCGCTGGTGGTCGCAAGCTTGTCCTCGGTGCGCCCGCAGATTGTGACCGCGGCACCATCGGCGGCCAACGCGGCGGCACACGCCTTGCCAATGCCGGTTGCGCCTCCGGTCACCAGCACCGACCATCCATCCAGCGCGTTCGTCATCAACGTCCACCTTTCATTGCCTTGCGACCCCGACTGATCATGTAGGCGCCGAGGAGAACAACGCCGGTGCCGAGGAGCTCCAACGCTCCCACAGATTCACCTCGCACCGCGACGCCCAGCGTGATGGCGACGACCGGCACGAGGTAACCGACCATTGAGCTGCGGGGTGCACCAACCCGGCCGGTGAGGGTGGCGAAGAATGTTCGAGCCAACCCGGTGCCGAACACGCCAAGGACAGTGAGAGCAGCGGCGGACTGCCAGGCGAACGAAGATGACGCGATGCCGTAGACGCCGTAGGGGAGCAGGAGCACCGAGCTCCAAGTCAGCGCCCGGGCGATGACGGCGGTGCCGCCGTAGTTCTGCTGCAACGGTGGAAGGAAGTTGTTGGAGGATGCGTAGCCGAGCATGGCCAGGACAACCAGCCCGACGCCCAGCGGTTCCGCATCGGCACCGGACACATTTGGCAGCGCCAACAGAACGGCACCGATGAGGCCAACACTGAGGCCGAAAAGTTGCAGTCGGGCAGGCGCTCGCCGAGTCATGAGCACGGCGATGGCCAACACCAGGATTGGCGAGATGGAGTTGATCATGCCGGCCACCGAAGAGTCGATCCGTTGCTGGGCCAGCGGAAACAGCACTGCGGGCGCGGCGTTGCCCGCCACGGCGACGACCGCCATGGCCTTCCACTCCGAGCGCGGCACTGCGGTTCGAGCCGCCGGAGCCAGCCAGAGGACTGCGGCGCCGATGACCATGCGGAGAAACGCAATGGCGCCCGGATGAAAGGCATCCAGGCCAATGGCGATCCACAAAAATGACGAACCCCAGATCAGCGATGTGGCTCCGAGAAGTCCCCAATCAGAGTGGGAGAAGTTGTCCTGATTGGTTCCGTCGGACGTGTACCGGTTGACAGCAGACTGCGCCATTCAGCTGGTGGCCCGCAAGTGCTCCGCAAGGCCCTGGAGGAACCGATCGTTTTCTTCGGGAGTTCCAATGGTGACCCGAATCCCGACATTGGGGAACGGGCGAACAACAACGCCATTGCGTTCCAGGTACTGGGAAATCTCGACGGTCCGGGACCCGAGGGGGAGGTACACAAAGTTCGCCTGCGTGTCCGGCAGCTCCCACCCCGCGTTGGAGAGCGCGGTCACGACCCGGGTCCGTTCGCGGATGATCTGATCCAACGTGGGTTGAATGGCGGCGAGGTTGTCCAGCGCAGCAAGCGACCCGGCCTGGGCCAGCGCGTTGACGGCAAAAGGAACCAGCGCCTTGTCAATCTCGCCGATGAGCGCCGGGTGGGCCACGGCAAAGCCGGTGCGCAGTCCGGCCAGTCCGTATGCCTTGGAGAACGTTCGAGACACGATGACGTTGGCGTGATGTGGGAGAAGGTCCGTCACGGGGTCGCCAAGCGCCGGATCACAGAACTCCCGGTAGGCCTCGTCCACCAGCACGATCACATCGCTGGGGATTCGCTCCAGAAACTGCGAGATGTCGGCGGTGGACAGGGCGGTCCCGGTGGGGTTGTTGGGGGTGGCCAGAAACACGAGCTTGGTCGCTGGCTCCACCGCATTGGCCACTGCGTCAAGGTCGATGGCATGGTCGGTGAGGTCGGTGCGTTTGGCCGTGGCGCCCATGATCTGCACGTTGATGGGATAGGCCTCAAACGATGGCCACGGGAAAACGACGGTGTCGCCCGGATCCAGGAACACCAGGCAGAGCTGTTGCAACAGGCCGACCGACCCGCAGCCAACAGCGACCTGCTCGGCAGTGGTCCCCACCCAGTTGGCGATGCGGGACCGGAGCTCGGTGGCCCGGTGGTCGGCGTAGCGATTGACGCCAGCCGCCGCCTGCGCGATGGCTTCGACCACTGCGGGATGCGGCGGGTAGGGATTCTCATTGGAGGCCAGCTTGATGGCGTCGGTGATGCCATGCTCCTTCTCGGCCTGGGCCGCCGACTTGCCGGGGCGGTAGACGGGAAGGCCAGCAACCGCAGGTCGCACCCGGGCGCTCAACGCGGCACCGGCGGTCTCGTAGTCGGTTGCGCTGCTGGTCATGGGTTCTCTCCCGGAAGGGTCGTGGTCTGAAAGGCCGGGTCGCGGCGGCGAATGGCGTTGGCGTGAGCGGGGAAGCCTTCGTTGGTGGCGAGCGAGATGACGCTGGGGGCAATGGCCTGCAGCGCGGCTGGCGACAGCGCTCCAATCGAGGTGGCTTTGAGGAAGGTTTCCACCGTTACGCCGCCGGCTTGTTTGGCGAAGCCGCCGGTGGGAAGAGCGGCGGGTGCACCGAGGCAGAAGTTGCCTGCGCTGAATGGTGTGGTCTGACCGAGCAGGACTTCGCCAACATCGTTGAGCTGACTGACCATGGATTCGGGTTCGGCAACCGCCAGTTGCAGGTGCTCGGGAGCAAACCAGTTGGCCACGGTGATCGCTTCCGCCATGGACGCAACGACAATGGCGCCACCGTTGGTGCCAACTGATGCCCGGATGGCTTCGGCTCGGTCCTTTGGAAGTCCGACGATCTGTGCTTCGATGGCGGCGCTGACCGCAGGAATCAGATCTGGGTTTGGGGTCACCAACAACACGGTGCCGTCGGTGCCGTGTTCGGCCTCGATCATCAGGTCGGCGGCGAGGAGTTCAACATCGGCGGAGCCGTCGGCGATGACCATGCTTTCCGACGGTCCCAGGACCACCGAGTCAACACCGTGGCGTCGCACCTCAAGTTGAGCCAGCGCCACCGGGGGACTCCCGGGACCGACGATGCGGCGAACGGCGGGAATTGTCTCGGTGCCGAACGCGGCCGCCGCAATTCCGGCCGGACCATTGACGCGAAACACGTCTTTGATACTCAGTTCAAGAGCGACGGTGAGAACCGCGGCGTCCAGTTCGCCGGCGCCACCCGGTTTCGGGGGGACGATGGCGATGAGCTGTGGCACGCCGGCCACCACCGCGCCGGTTGCGACCTGGGCCAACACCGATGGGTAGCTGGCCTTTCCGCTGGGACAGAACGCCGCCGCCGAGGCGACCGGGCGCACCTCTTCACCGACCACATGTCCGGGGCTCAGTTCGGTCCGCCAGCTTGTGCGGCGCTCGTGGAGTGCATTGTTGAAGGCGGTGATGTTGGCCAGCATTACGCCAATCGCATCCCGCAGACCCGGCTCGAGTGAGGCCCGGGCGGTCGCCATCTCATCCGGTGTCACGCGGAGTTGACTGGCCGACAGCGTGAAGCCGTCATGGCGTTGAAGCGCTTCGATCAGCGCATCATCGCCCCGAAGCCGAACGTCTTCGACCAGCGCAGCGATTTGGTCTCGCAGTTCCGTGGAGGCAACGCCAGCGGTGCCGCGGGACAGCAGCCATTGCCGCTCGTGGTCGGTCATCGTTGACCAGTTCATCGTTCGCAGCATCAGCGCGCCTCGCACAACATCTGGGTCAGTGTACGAACCTCAGCCGACCCTGCCGGTCATATGTAGCGGGCATATGTGGCTGGCGCGGTCACATGTGGCTGGCGCGGTCACGTGCAGCTGGCGCGGTTCACTCGCGGGGTCAAACCCAAAGCTGTCGCGGATGGGCCGAGGATAGAGTTCGGCGGTGCTGGTTTCTCCGGGCGTGTTCGTCGCCACGTTCCTGATTCTCATCGGGGCCACGACGGTGCAGAGTGCCCTTGGTTTCGGAAGCAATCTTGTGGCCATGCCGCTGGTTGTTCAGTTTGCTCCCGATCTGGTTCCCGGCGCGCTGCTCACCGCCGGGTTGGTCCTGAATCTGCTGATGGCCATCCGCGACCGTTCGGCCGTTGACCTGAAGCCCCTGAAATGGGCGCTGGTTGGTCGCTTTGCGGGAACGCTGGTTGGCATCGGTGCGCTGGTGATTCTCTCCGAACGCGGGATCCAGTACGTGGTTGCGGTGGCCGTGCTGCTGATGGTTGCCATCGCCGCAACTTCGGTTGCACCCAACAGAACGACGCGCACCATGTTGGGGGCGGGCACCATCTCGGGCTTCAGCGCTTTCACCGCCGGCATCGGCGGCCCACCGGTCGCACTGACCTTTCGGGATGCCCAAGCTCCTGAGATTCGCGGTTCCCTGGGAGTCTTCTTCATTATCGGCACGGGTATCACGGTGCTGGGACTCATCGTGAGCGGCGAGTTGGGCACCGAACACATAACAACGATTCTGGCGCTCGTCCCCGCGGTGGTGATCGGCTTCTTTGCCGGGGAACCAATGCATGCGGTGGTTGACCGTGGATGGATGCGGCCCGCCATCCTCGTGCTGTCGGCGGCCTCGGCCATCGTCCTTCTGCTCCGACTCATTCTTGGTTGACCGGTGCGGATTTGGTCGGACTACGGTCAGACCATGAGCACCTCCAATGCAGACATCCTCGGCATGCTGGCTGAGCTGGTCACGCTCACGACGCTCAAGGAGCAGAGTCCTCAGAGCTTCAAAGTTCGAGCCTACGAGAACGCCTCGCGCGGCATCGAAACGCACGGCTCGCCCATCGGGGAGTTGACCGTTGGCGAGCTGTGCAGGATCGACGGTGTGGGCAAGGCGACGGCGTCCAAAATTCGGGAGTTCGTGGATACCGGTTCGGTCACCAGAATCGATGATCTGCGCATCGAGTTCCCACCGGCGTTTGTGGAGCTGTCTCGGATTCCCGGCATTGGGCCCAAGACGCTGTTGCTGATGCGGAGCGAGCTCAACATCGAAGACGTGGAGGGCCTGCAGGCGGCACTTGCCGCGGAACAGATTCGGACCCTGCCCCGCATGGGGGAGAAAAGTGAGGCCAAGATCGCCAAAGCCATTGAGCGTCTGGGTCTGAGCGGCAAAGATCGTCGAACGCCCATAGCGGACGCGCTGCCGTTGGCCGAACGCCTGGTTGCCGCAATCGAAGAAATGCCGTCGGTCACCAAGGTTGCCTTCTGCGGAAGCCTCCGTCGGATGTCGGAAACCATCGGTGACATCGACATCACGGTGGCGGCCACTGACGCGCCCGCGGTGATGGCCGGGGTGCTGCAGAGAAGCGAGGTGCATGACGTCGTTGTCAGCGGGGAGACCAAGACCTCATTTCTGACCCCGGCCGGCTTGCAGGTTGACGTGCGCGTGGTGGCGCCGGTGGCATTCGGGGCGGCGACCTTGTACTTCACTGGTTCCAAAGCCCACAACATTGAGCTGCGGCAGCGGGCCATGGGTCGGGGCTGGACCTTGAACGAGTACGGCCTGACCGAAGTGCCGCCTGAGGCTGACAACGACGCGGACCCTGATGTGCCTGCGGCAGAGCCGAAGGTCATTGCCAGCCGCACCGAGAAGGCCATCTACAAGGCGTTGGATCTCTGCTACGTGGAGCCACCGCTGCGGGAGGGAACCGGCGAGGTGCAGGCGGCCGCCGATGACAACCTGCCGTCATTGGTTCACCGCCAGCACATGCGCGGCGATCTTCACTTCCACACGGACCGTTCCGGAGATGGTCGCGCGTCGGTGCCCGACATGGTGGCTGCTGCTGCGGCCGAAGGTTGGGAGTACCTGGCGATTACCGACCACGGCGAAGACCTGGCCATAAACGGGTCCACGGCCGAGGAGATGTTGGAACACCGTGAGGTCATTGCTGAGGTCCAGAACGGGTATCCGGACATGACCCTGCTGTGGGGTTGTGAACTGAACATTGGCGCATCGGGTGGGCTGGACTACGACGCCGATTTTCGTGCCCTCTTTGACTACACGGTGGCGTCGGTCCACTCGCATTTTGATCAGTCGGTTGCGGACCAGACGCACCGCATTATTGCGGCCATCGAAGACCCGTCAGTCAACTCGATCGGTCATTTGACCGGTCGCTACATAGGGCGCCGACCCGGTATCGAGTTGGAGATCGAGCCGGTGCTCAACGCGTTGGTGGAATGCGACGTTGCGTTGGAAATCAACGGCGCGCTGCAGCGGCTGGATGCGGCATCGACGGTGGTTCGCCGAGCCGTGGACCACGGGGTCAAGCTGGTAATCAATACCGACAGCCACCACACCTCTGAGCTTGGTCGCATGGAATACGGCGTCCTCACCGCGCAACGAGGATGGGCGCCCAAGGAATTGGTGGTCAACACCTGGACCCGCAAGAAGTTCCTCGCCTGGATCGGCGCAAAGTCACGGTGAACCCCCGTTTGCGTGGGTCACTCGTATGCATGAAAGGCAATGAAACAGCGTACAGCGGCGATTTGGTCTACTGGTTCCGGAATGGGACGCGTCCGAGGACGCACCGGCTGGTGCGGCTGCACCGGCAACGGTGACCGCCACTCCAACGCCGGGGCCAGAGCCCACGCCACCGCCGACGCGAACGATCCTGATGGTCCGCTCCGAGAGCTTGTCAACGGCGCTGAACGCGGAGACGGGCGAAACGCAGCCCGCGACGGAGTTGCGCATCTGCCCCACCTTGGAGGCCCCCAAAGCGCGCGCTGCAGCGCTGGTGGACAGTCGCCTGACGCTGGCCTTTGACGGCCAGAGGATCGGCTGAGCAGCCGCACGGCCTTTGGATGCGGCGGGAACAAAACGGCAGCGGTGCTGGTTGTATGGCTTTCAGGCGCAATGACACCTCGCCGCATCTCAGAAAGACCAGGTGATCCCGTCCATGGGATTGTTCCGCACCCACCAGCAATCTCCAGCCAGCAGCCAGTCGGGCGTTCGGATCCTTGGCATTGCGGTTCGGGCCCACTGGAGCACCGCACTGTTCGGCCTGTTTGTGGCATGGAATCTGGTCTTCCTGCTGATTCCACAGTTTGTTGAGGAGTCATCCGCTCTGGCCCGCGCGGTGGTAGGCGTGCTGGGCGCAGCGGGACTTGCCGGTTCGATCGTTGCTCATGAGTTTGGCCACGCCCTTCGCGCCCGACACCACGGCGTTGACACCGAAAGCATCACGCTGTGGATTCTTGGCGGCGTGGCTCGACTACGCACGGAGCCGCAGACCCCACGCGCTGCAGCCGAGATCGCCGTTGCCGGTCCCATCGTCAGCGTTGTTCTTGGCCTGGCTTTCGGCGTCATGGCGGTTGCCCTCGGTCTGGTATCGCAGCTCCCGCTGGTGGTGGTGATGCTCGCCTACCTGGCCCTCGCCAACCTTGGCCTGGCGATCTTCAACATGATTCCGGCGTTGCCGCTTGACGGTGGCCGGGCCCTTCACGCATGGACGTGGCATCGCAACGGCGATCGCGAAAAAGCCACCATCAGTGCCGCCGTGTGGGGTCGACGATTTGGCATGGGCATGGTGGGCTTTGGGGTGCTGCAGCTTCTGGCTGGCGGGTTTGGATTCTTCAGCATTCTTCTCGGCGCTTTCCTGATGGGACAAGCCAAAGCCGAAGACCGGCGGGCCCGGCAGATCATCGCCCTTCGCAGCCGTCCGAATCCTGGTTCGATGGGCGAAGCATTTGGTCGGGCCGTTGCTGCTCTGCTGGGTGGTCGCACCGATGCGGAGGCCGGGCCAGCGGGACCGACCCACCTTCCTCTGGTCGGGGCCCATGCAGACGATCAATCGGTGATTGATGTCCAACTGGTTCGACAGGACTGAGCCACGCTGGGCTATCATCGGAGCCAACAACCCATACCTCGGGGAGCTCGGAATTGGCCGGGCTGAGAGGACAGCGCCGGCGCTGTCGACCCGCAAACCTGAACTGGATAATGCCAGCGGAGGAAAGACCATCATGAGTACTGATTCCCACGTCCCCCTGTTTGCCATCTCGGCGCCACGCTGGTTGGTTGCCGCACTTCTGTTTGCCGGAGCAGCTGTGCTGCTGCTCAGCTGCGGCTCCGACGATGCCATCGAAGCCACTTCGCCAGTGACCGAAGAATCCGCCACGGCTGAACAGGAGCCGTGTCCGACCATCAACCTGAGCACCCATGATTCGTTTGTTGTGTCCGAAAGTGTGTTTGAGACCTTCACCGCCGAGACGTGCATTGGCGTGACGCAGCTGGCCTCGGGTGATGCGGGCCAGTTGGTGAGCGCCGCCATCCTCACCAGGGACAATCCAACTGCCGACGTCATGTACGGCGTGGACAACACCTTTCTGCAGCGGGCGCTGAACGAAGACATCTTCGTGGAGTACCAGTCGGCGAACCTGGCCACCGTGCCGGCCGAACTGCAGTTTGACACCCGTGTCACACCCATCAACTTTGGGGACGTCTGCGTCAACTACTGGACCGATGAACTTCCCGGCGATGCGCCCATGTCCCTCGACGATCTTGTCGAGCCGGCAAACAGCGGTGAGTTTGTGACGATGAACCCCGAAACGTCTTCCCCGGGCTTTGCTTTTCTTCTGGCCACGATCGCCCGCTACGGCGATGACTGGGAGGACTACTGGCAGTCGCTGGTTGACAACGATGTCGCCATCACCAGCGGTTGGAGCGACGCCTACTACGGCGAGTTCATTGCTGGCGGTGGCGAACGATCGATCGTGTTGTCCTACGCCTCCAGCCCCCCGGCGGATGTGCTCTTTGCCGAGGAACCCATCGACGCTCCCCGGACCGCGGTCCTCTTTGACAGCTGCTTCCGCCAAATTGAGTTCGCCGGCATCCTTGCGGGGACCGAACACCCCGAAGCCGCCCAGATGTTGGTGGACTTCATGTTGAGCCCAGCCTTCCAGGAGGACATCCCGCTCAACATGTTTGTTTACCCGGCCAACGCCAACATTGAGCTCCCGCAGGTGTTCACCGACTTTGGCGGCCTGGCCGACAACCCGTTGACCATCGACCCGGTCACCATCGAAGAGAATCGCACCGTCTGGACCGAGCGATGGAACGCCATCGTCCAAGGCTGAAACGCCGGCTCGGGCGGGTCCTTTGGGGCCTGCCTCTGCTCTTTCTGGCGCTGTTCTTTGCGTGGCCAGTCCTGTCGCTGGTCTGGCGCGGTCTGGGTGATGACCCCGGTCGTGTTGGCGAGGTCCTGACCGGGTCTCGGTTTCAACAGACAATCTGGTTCACGGTCTGGCAGGCGGCCGTCTCCACGGTGGTGGCGGGATTGGTGGCGCTGCCCATGAGTTGGCTGGTGGCCAATCGTCGATTCCCGGGCCGCAAGCTGTTGCTCGCGTCGCTGACGGTGCCGTTCGTTCTGCCAACTGTTGTTGTTGCCGGGGCCTTCCTGGCCACGCTGGACCGCTTCGGCCTGGACCGTGGGGCGTGGTCGCTGCGTCGGTCGGTCTGGTTGATTGTGGCCGCGCACGTCTTCTTCAACATTGCGGTGGTCGTACGGTCGGTCGGCGGCTTCTGGTCTCAGCTCGACCGTTCGGGTGAAGAAGTGGCGCGCTCGCTGGGGGCGACCCCATGGCAGGCATTTCGAGAAGTCACGTTTCCGCGGCTCACGGCTCCACTGTTGGCGTCGCTGTCCATCGTCTACCTGTTCTCGTTCACATCCTTTGCCCTCGTGCTGATCCTGGGCGAAGGCCGCCGAGCCACCATCGAGACCGAGATCTTCCGATACGCATTCAGTCAAACCGACTTCGCCACCGCCGCCGTGCTGGCGATTGTGCAGATGGCAATCGTTGCGGTTCTCCTGCTGGTGAATGCCCGCCTTGAACGACGGTCGCCAACCAGCGAGCGCCTGGTTGTCGAGCGCGGCATACCGTTTGCGGGATGGCCTGATCGTATGATCGGCGCCGCCATCATTTGTGGAACCGGCGTGCTGCTCACCGTTCCGCTGATTTCAATGATCGCTCGTTCATTGCAGTCGGGAGGGGCGTGGTCGCTTACGCACTACCGGTCCCTTGGCTCGTCGGTGCGTCTGTTGCCGGTCAGTCCGCTGCAGTCGCTGGTGAACTCGTTGGGCTTCGCAGTGCTGGCGGCGGCAATCGCGGTGATGGTCGGGGGACTGGCCGCGGTCGTCATTGCGCATGGACCTCGTTCAATCAGCCGACTCACCGACCTGGGCATGCTTTTGCCGCTTGGAACATCCGCGGTGGTGGTCGGTCTTGGATTCCTGCTGGCATTTGGATCGTTTCCGCCGGGAACCGGGTTTGACCTCCGGAGTTCGTGGATGATCATTCCGTTGGCGCAGGCCCTGATCGCCATGCCCTTTGTTACGCGCTCGGTGGTGCCTGTGCTCCGCGCCATACGTCCCGAGATCCGAGACGCGGCCGCCACCCTGGGCGCGTCAGCTGCGGTCGTCAGGCGAGAGGTGGATTTTCCCGTTGGCCGGCGGGCGCTGCTTGCGGGCGCCGGGTTTGCCTTTGCCATCTCGCTGGGGGAGTTTGGCGCAACCTCCTTTGTTGGCCGTCAGCCTCGCTATCAGACGCTGCCGCTGGCGATCGAGCGGCTGCTCGGCCAGCCGGGAGATCAGCTGCAAGGCCAGGCCATGGCGCTGGCGGTGGTCCTGATGTTGGTCACCGCGTCAGTGATTCTGCTGGTTGATCGGCTCAACCCTTCCGGGCGAGTTCTGTGACCGGGCTTGATCTGCAGGCGGTGACGGTGCGGTACCCGGGTGCGGCCGGTGATGCGGTGAGCGATGTCTCTCTGCTGGTGCCCGAAGGGTCGACCACGGCCCTGGTTGGTCCCAGTGGCTGCGGAAAATCCAGCCTGCTGCGGGCGGTGGCGGGTCTGGTCCCGCTGGCATCGGGGTCGATTCGATGGGGGAGCACTGACCTCACGGCAACGCCCATTCATGAACGACAGCTCAGCCTGATGTTCCAGCATCATGCGCTGTTCAGTCACCGCACCGTGGCTCAGAACGTTGCTTTCGGTCTCAAGATGCAGGGACTGGGCCGAGCAGCGCAACGCGACCGCGTGGCGGAACTGCTGCAGATGGTGGGTCTGGCCGGGTTCGGCGACCGATCGGCCGACCAGCTTTCCGGTGGCGAGGCGCAGCGAGTGGCGTTGGCGCGGGCGCTGGCACCATCGCCTCGACTGCTGTTGCTGGACGAGCCGCTGGCGGCGCTGGACCGGGTTCTGCGGGAGCACCTCCTTGAGGAGATTCGCTCACTGTTGGCCACGCTGGGCCAGACGGCCATCTTCGTGACCCACGACATCTCCGACGCGCTCACCGTTGGCGACCGGTTGGCCGTGATGAACCAGGGGCGTCTGGTTCGGGCCGGCCGACCCGAGGATGTCTGGCAGTCACCCCAGTCGGCGTTTGTGGCCCGATTCATTGGTCACCGCAATGTCGTGGACGGACCCGACGCCACGATGCTGGTGCCGGATGCGGCCATCAATCTGGACCCGAGCGGCGATGGAGATCGGGTTCTTGTTCAGCAGCGACGGTTCGTCGGTCGGTCGGCTGACGTTGCCTGCGTGGACTCGAACGGTCAGCAGTGGTGGGTGACCGACACCGGTGAACTCGGCTGGGCGCAGCCCGGTGCGGTGGGCTCATTGAGCATCGACTGGACCCGGGCCCAGCGGTTGGAGTGAGCCAGTTCAGAGGACGCCGGAAGTCGTGGGGAACTCATGGCGTCAATTCCGAACCTTGGCGCGATGCTCGTATCCGCCGGGGTTCTGTTCGCTGGGGTTCTGTTCGCCGGGGTTCTATTCGCCGGGGGCGGGCGGCCACCAGATGTATTCGATGGCGATCCACAACATCTTGGAGCTCGCAAAGAACGCGACCGGAAAGGTAAGCGCAATGACCAGTCCCGGCAGAATCCGCCACCAGACCGAGTGATCACTGCTGATCAGCAGAAATGAGGCCACGATGGCGATGATGATCAGGATGAAGGTCACGGTCGTATTGACGCCGATGCCGCCGATGAAGGCCCCTGGGTTCCGCTCAAACTCCAGGTGACAATGCGGGCATCGCCGTTTCATGTTGAGCGTGGATATGAACAGGTTGTCCTGTGCACATCGTGGGCATTGTCGTTTGAGACCGCGCAGGAGCACCGTCCGGCGCGGCGGTCGCTCAAAGACTGGCGAGAAGTCCTGAGTCATGCTCAGACAAAGGTCGCCCACTGGTCAAGCGGCAACCGCTCTGACCTCAGCGAGTTGACCGGGGCATCCGGGTCGGCGTGCCCCAGAGCCATGCCGCAGAAGAGCATCAGTTCTTCGGGGGCGTTGACAAAATTGCTCACCAGCTGGCTGCGCATGGTCCAGTACTCCTGTGCGCATGTGGCCAGGCCGGCCTCCTGAGCCAGCAGCATAAAGGTCTGCAGGAACATGCCCAGGTCGCTCCACTGGGGCTTGCCCATGCGTTCATCAACAAAGCAGAAGAGCCCGGCGGGCGCACCGAAGAACGTGTGGTTGCGGGCCAAATGGGCAAAGCGGGCTTCCTTGTCTTCGCGGCCGATGCCCATCTTTTCGTACATCTGCTCGCCGAGTTCAAATCGTGCGGTTCGGTGCGGCTCCCACAGCTTTGGCGGGTAGATCTGGTAGCCGGGCGGTTCCATCTCTGCGTTGTCCAGCTTGTCTTGCAGATCGGTCATGGCGGCCCCGTTCACCACCCAGATCTTCCATGGCTGGACGTTGCCGCCCGACGGTGCACGGGACCCATGTTGCAGGAGATCCCGAATCGTCTCGTCGGCTACTGGTGTGGGTAGAAACTGACGTATTGATCTACGGGCGTGGACAGCATCGGTCACGTTCATGCCTGCGTTTCTAGCGCATGGCGATCGCCGGTCAGAACCCGAAGCAGGACGACGCTGGTCTGCGCAAGAACCGCTAAGGTTTGGCCAACAGACTTTCGTTCAACGAGGAGACAGCAACGATGAACATTCGTGATCGGGTTCAGGCCGTATTCACCGCACCGATAGCCGAGGCGCACTGCGACGGACCATGTGGCGTCTATGACCCCGCATCGGCTCGAGTAACTGCCGAGGCCGTCTTGTCCATGAGCAAGAAGATGCTCGACCTCCACGTGCCCGAGGGCACCGATGACGCCGCATGGGCGTCCTACATCAACACGATGAGCCGCTTCGCCGCCATCAAAGAAGAGCAAGCCGAATTGACCAAGCATGAAATCCTCGTGCTGTGGACCGACTACTTCAAGCCCGCTCATCTCGAGGCATACCCGGACCTCCACGAGACCATCTGGAATGCCACCAAGCTGTGCTCACAGACCAAGCAGAACGTGGACGTTGCCGCTGCCGAGCAGCTCATGGCTTCGGTTGAGAAGATCCACAAGATGTTCTGGGACAGCAAGAACCGTGACGTGGCCTGGGTCCCGGCGGTTGGCTGAACCACGTCACCCCTTCGGTATTCGCTCAGGGAGTGATTGCTGAGTACTTTTTCTGGCTGCTCCGGCGCCGCCGTCGCTGGCGAGTGTCGGGACCAAGCATGGAACCGGCGTTCGCCGACGGAGAGCTCGCTTTGGTCGAGCCCGTCGGCGTTCGGCGTTTTCAGCCGGTGGCCGCCGGCGATGTGGTCATTGCCCGCCACACCTTCAAAAACGTTGAAGTCATCAAATACGTGGATGAGGTCCACGACGATGGATACGTGAGTCTGCGCAGCCCGGCTGGCGAAGACTCACGGCTCTTTGGCCGCCTGCCGGTGGGATCGATCCGCGGTCGGGTGACCGCCAATCTGACTAGACGGATTCTTCTTTGATGCGCTTCCTGGTGGCGGCCCAGGAGCAGATGGGGCATTCCAGCAGATTGTGACGCCGAGCCGGGCAGTGGTCGCGGCCAAAGAAGATGATCTGCAGGTGGCGGCGATTCCAGGTGTCTTCGGGGAAGACGGCTTTGAGGTCCTTCTCCGTCTTCACCACATGTGAACCATCAGAAAGACCCCACCGGTCGGCCAGCCGGTGAATGTGGGTGTCCACGGGAAAGGCGGGGACGCCAAATGCCTGGGCCATGACCACGCCCGCGGTCTTGTGTCCGACCCCGGCCAACGACTCCAGAAAGTCCCAGTCGCCAATGATCTCTCCGCCGGCATCAAGAATCTGATGCGCCATGGTTGAGAGGTTTTTGGCCTTGGTGGGCGCCAGACCAACCTGCCGGATGTAGCCGAGAATTTCATCGGGGGAGAGTGCCGCCATCTTCTCCGGTGTTCCCGCCGCTTTGAACAGCGCCGGAGTCACCTCATTGACCTTTTTGTCGGTGGTCTGCGCCGACAGCATGACCGCAACGACCAGGGTGTACGGGTCGGTGTGGTCCAGCGGGATGGGCGGAACCGGATACAGGTCGTCGAGGATTTCGCCAATACGGTCGGCCTTGTCCTGTCGCTTCACGCGGTGTTGATCTGGGCCACCGAGAGGCCGTGATATTGACGGCCCCCTTCCTGCCACTCGCCCCACAGTTTGAAGAATCCATCGCCGAAGGGGTCGTCGCCCAACAGCGGCATGGCGGCTCGACGGATGGTGAAATCGTTTGGCGCAAGCGTTGCCGCCGTCTGCATGTGCTGGCGGCCTCCGGCATCATCGCCAGCCCGGAGCAGGTGAGCCCCAATGCGGAAATGCAGACGGGCTTTGACCTCGTCGGTGCTGAGAGTCCCCACCGCGTCGGCGGCGGCGGCCTGGGCATCGACGGCGGAGTTCCCGCTGAGCACCCATTGGCGCACCAGATCAATGTGCTCGGACGAGTCAATGCCGGTGAAGTCTTTGAACGTATCGGTGCCCACCAGAGCGGTGTTGGGCTGAGCCACGCGACCGTCGGCTTCCACGAGAATGCCGGTTGGCACATTGCTGATGGCCAGGAGCTCGGTCAGCAGGTGGTCGCGGTCATGGAGCGTGGGAAAGGCGACCTTGTCGGCGAAGTCCCGCGCGCCCTCCAGGTCTTCCTGAACGCAGACCGACACCACCATGAAGTTGTGATCGGAGAGCTCATCCTGCAATGCCTGCCACCCGGGCAGGTCAAATGCGCATCCTCACCAGGAGGACCAGGCCAGCAGCAGCCGGCGGGTCCCGTTCCAATCACTGAACCGATGTTCCACGCCGTCGAAGTCGGGCAGAGTGAAATCCGGGATGGTCAGATCATGCACGGACTGTTGACGGTCTTGCGCACTGAGACTGATCGCCGTGATGCCCCGATCGAGGTCCACGACGCTTATGCGTCCGGCAGCTTCGGCTTTCTCAACCGCCTGGGCGGGCGGGTCGGTCAGGCCGTCGAAGGCGGGGTCGGCCGAGAGGGTGGTCATGTGAGGTCCAATCCGTAGACGCGGTTGGCGGTACCGAAGAACATTTGATCCTGCTCGTCGGGCGCAAAGCGCTGGGCGATCTTTTTCAATCCGTTCCAAAGAACGTTGTAGCTGATGCTGAAGCGGTCCACCGGAAAGTTGCTCTCGAACATGCAGCGGTCCGGCCCAAAGCAGTCGATGGTGTGGAGGTACCAGCGCTCCTGAGCGGCGACAAATTCGTCCGAGGTCGGCGGCATGGGTTGTTCATGCCAGCCGAAACCGTTGTCGGGCATGGCCAGACCACCGAGCTTGGCTACCACGTTGGGGTTGGCGGCAATGGCGACAATGTCGTCTTTCCAGGACTCGAAGATCTCGTCGTGCTTTCCGGCAAATCGGCCGACGCCCAGCGGTGTCCCGAAGTGGTCAAGCACCATCGTGGTCTGCGGCACGGCGGCCGCAAGCTCGGCGAAGGCCGCATTCTGGTGGTGGTAGTGCCACGTGTCGTAGGACAGTCCCCGGTCGCCGAGAATCGCCACGCCGTTCCGAAAGTCAGGATCGGCGTAGCAGTCGGGCGCACCACGACCGGCAATGGTGAGCGCTTCGGGTTCGTCATCTCGAGCACCGGCGTCTCGAATGCCTTTGAACAGTTCGCCGCCGGCGACTGCGTGGGCGTCAAGCACCTCATGGAGTTCGCCAGCCGTAAGCGTCAGGTCCGCATGGGCCACGATCCCGAGAATTGGGGTTTGGTCGGGGCCAACGGCTGCGGCGTTCTCAGCAACGAAACGAGTTTCGCCAACCGGCCCCAGGCGGGGTGCGCAGTCCTTGTCATAGGCCGCATGGCACTCCACAAAGACGGTACCGATCACTTTGTGACCGCCCCCAACATCGGCCTGCAGGTCCGCCAAGCTGTAGGGGAGTGCTCCACCTTCGGGCCACAGATGATGGTGCGGGTCAATGATTCGCTGCGCAGGGTTGACGACTTCTTCGGTCACCTGACCGAGCCATTCAGGAGTACCGGCGCCCGCGTCCACGACTCAGCCTGCCGGGTTGCGTCCGGTGGCGGACAGGAAGCGGTCACCAATCGATGCATCGGGCGAACAGGCCACCGGCTCCGCGGTTCGGCCTGTCTCGGTCAGCATCGGTTGCATGGTCTTGATGCGGGCCAGGCTGGCGGTGGTGGCGGCCTCCGGTAACGGTGCGGCCAGCCCATGCGCCTGGGCCAGGTCCCAGGAGTGAGCCAGCGGGTCCCACTGCACAATGCCAATGAGGTCGTCCACGGTTGCGGCGTCAAACCAGAACGGACCGGCCTGGCTGAGGCTGTCCTGCTGGTCCAGGGCTTCCAACAGTTCCTGCCTGCACTGGTTCCAGGCGGCGGTGGGGTCAGACACGTCTTCGGGGGGAGTTGGCTTGGCCATGGCCCCGGTGCGAGCAATCTGGGCGACGCCGTTGAGCACCGCACACTGGTGCTGCAGCAGGTCCCGTGCGCTCCATCCTTCGCATGCACTTGCGGCGTCCCAACCATCGGCCGGTATGCGCTGGACCACCGCGTCAAATGCGTAGACGGCTGCGGTGAAGTCTCGAAGATTGCTGGTCATCTTTTCCCCGTAAATCGTGAACTTCCGCACACTACACGGGAACCGTTGAGCGGCAAGCGAGTACCCAACCGGGAGTCGGCTATTCCCACGGGGCGCCGGACAGGTACTTCCAACCGGCGTCGCACAGTATGGCCACCGCCGTGCCACCATGATCGGAGAGCCAGGTCTGAGCGGCTTCGATGATGGCGCCCGAAGAGGTGCCGACAAAGTGGCCTTCCTGAGTCATCGTGTCCTTTACTTTGGCCACGGCCGCGGCGCTGGGAATCTGGTGGCGGTGGTCCACCAACGACAGGTCGGCCACCGGCGGTTGGAACGGGTCGTCCTGGCTGCGCATGCCGCTGATGGGGTCACTGGTGAATTCTTCGACCGAGTGCACTTTGATGGTGGGGTAGGCGCGTTTCATACCGCGGCTGTTGCCGGTGATGGTGCCGCCGGTGCCGTAGGCGCAGAACAGATGCTCCGGCGGTGCATCGAGGGGCCAGTCCCGTTCAATCTCTGGCGATGTCCCAAACTCGTGAGACGCCGGGTTGGCGGGATTGCCGTACTGGTAACACATGAAGCCTTCGTCCGCCGCAACCAGTTCTTTGGCATGGGCGATGGCGTCATTGGGGCCGCCTTCCACTTCGATCAGGTTGGCGCCGTAGGCGCGCAGAAGCTGTTTGCGTTCATTGGTGGCGCGGGACGGCAGGCAGATGGTGACCGGCTGGTTGTGAATGAGGCCGACGCGAGCCAGGCCGATCCCGGTGTTGCCCGAGGTGGCTTCGATCATGGGCTTGCCCGGGGGAAGGTCACCGTTGTTCCTGGCGTCCTGATACATCCACCAGGCCGGACGGTCTTTGACCGATCCGGTGGGGTTGTACCACTCCAACTTGGCGAAGAGGCGAGTGTCTGCGGGTGCCATGTTGCGCAGTTCGACCAAAGGGGTGTTGCCAGGCTCCATGGCGAGAATTCTAGACGGTGGGAAATCTAATCCCGACTCATTTGGTCGGATTTGAATTGGGCCCGTCCGGTCACGTCGATTTGTCGTCCATGCTGACCAGAATTGCGGCATTGGCGATGGCGATGCCGTCGTTGTCCCGGGTGGGCGATGGCACGTCGAGTCCACCTTCAACCACCGAGATGGTCACTGTTCCATAGGGGACCTCTTCGGCCACGGCCGCAGTGTCCACCTGGTCGGGCTGGGTCACGGCGATGCGAACGTCAACGTGCATGTCGTGAACGGTCTTGTCCGTCGCACTGAAGAAGTGCAGACTGCTGTGTCGGAGCGCATCAGACACGGCTCGCCGGGCGGCCTTGGTGTAGTCGTAGCCGTGGACGTCGACGCCCATGCCCATCTCGGTGATCCATCGTTGTAGCGCCATGGTTGCGAGCGTACTTCTCTAAGCTCACCCGAATGGACCCCATCTTTCACATGCTTTCGTCGGCGCCCGAGCCGGTTGCCCCTTTCAGCCACGCGGTGGAGAAGGACGGTTGGGTCTTTGTGACCGGCCAGATGCCGACTGATCCCGACGACGACTCGCTCCCGCTGCCCGACGGGGTTGAGGCCCAGACCCGCCGGGTGATGGACAACCTCATCATCGTGCTCAGCGAGGTGGGCCTGGGGTTGGAGCACGTGCTGTCGGTGCGGGCGTTCCTCACGGAGTTCCAACGCGACTACGAAGTCATGAACACGACATACGCGTCCTACTTTCCCGGTGACCGCCGGCCGGCTCGCACCTGTGTTGGCGTGACCGGTCTGGCCCGTGACGCGTTGGTGGAAATCGACCTGATCGCCAAGCGTTAGGGAACGAGTTCGTCGCCCATCAGTTTCGGCGCAATCGGTGAAACGTTGACCTCGGCGGCCAGCGAAATGCTCTTGTCGTCGCTCATGCGGCGAAGCTCTCGGCCCGATGCGGACTCTCGCAGCATCCAGAGAAGTCGGTCGGTCGACGCTTCCCAGGTCCCTTGTGCGACCAGCGCCTCCGGCGAGGTGCTGGCGCGGCCCAGAGCGGTGATGATGGCGCCCGCTCCGATGTGGTCTTCGATGGCCGGCCGCATCGGTCCGGTTGCGCCGTGCCAGCGTTCGCCGCCGGCGATTACCGCAATGGTGGTGGCGTCGTCCAAGGCTGCCGCTGTTGCTGAGGCATTGCGCAGGCATCCAACGTGGACTCGTTGGGCACCAGCATCACGGGCGCCAAAGGTGAGGGCGGAGCCATTTGGTGAGGGCAGCACCAAGCGCAGCCCCCCGGGTGCGTCGGTGAGCGACGACGGCGCCAGCGTCCAGCCGGGTTCACCCCGACGGCTGGCTACGTGGGCGTTCATGGTGCTGGCGAAGTCGTGTTCGGTCCCGTTGTGCCACTTGTAGGGCAGAACGGCGACCCCACGTCCGAGTGCCACATCGACCGCAGTGGAGAAGGAAAGAACGTCAACGATGACGACGGCGTCAACATGTTTGGCGAGCCGGCGAAGCCCATGCGGACCCCAACCAAACCGGACCTCAAACCCGTGCTGTTCGAAGTCGCGATAGTCGTCTCTTCGGGGTCCCCGGCCGGTCATGGCCGCCCACGATAGGCCGCGCACCGTGTGCCGCCTGCCCTGCCGGGACGGCCCGGCGCGCGGCGGCTTTCACTCCCGCGGGACCGTGGCTGGCCGGTCGGGCGCAATTTCGTTGGGCGTGGCCGGTCGGGTGGTCCAGCACTCATTGTGCTGGTCTCGCACCACGGTGAGTTTGTCTTCATGAACCTGCCGGTGGCACGAGCCGCAGAGCAGGACGAGTTGGTCGATGTCGGTGTGGCCTTGCAGGACCGACTTCCACGGGATGGTGTGGTGCGCGTCGCAGCGGTAGGCCGGGGCGGCGCACAAGACGCAGCCCTTGTCTCGAATGGTCAGGGCCAGATGTTGGGCCAGCGACGCCCGCCGCTGTTTTCGTCCCAGCCATAGTGGTTGGCCCTGATGGCCGAAGAGCATGCCCACGAGGTCGCCGTGAGCCAGGTACTTGGCGAGTACACGGTCGGCGATTGGTCCGGTGCCAATCTGGGTGGCGCACTTGTCCGGGTCGTGGCCGGTGAGCTGGTCGATTCCGACAGTGACCACCACCGTTGGCCGACCGCTGTCTCCGCTGCCTGCGCTGGCCGGGCTTGAGCCGCGGAGACGATCCGCGAATGCGTCAAACATGCGTTGGTCGTGGGTGCGGGGATGTGATCCCAACGGGAGGTCTCGGCCGCCGTCCTTGCGATACAGGCGGTCTGCGTCGACTTCGGCCTGGCTCCACACGGCGTCTCGGAAGGCTTCGTCGCAGGCGAAGCCGAGCGCGGGTATTCCGTCGTTGGTGGTGAATTTCCAGATCGCCCGATGCTCGTGTTCTCGTGTGTACTTCTCTGCGGCGCTGGTGGCAGTTTCGCGGTCATCGAGCCAGTCACCGATGATGCGTTTGCCTTGATCGGGACCGGCGGCGCCAATGCGCGAGATCAGCCGATCATCAAAGAGGGCATCATCGTCAGATTTCGCGGCGGCGCCGGCCAACAGATCCAACTCTTCGCCGGAGAGCGAACCGTCAGCCAGTTGGTCTCCCAGCGCCGGGTTGGTGGCCACGGCTTTGCCGCGGCGGGTCCGTTTGCGACTCTCCCGTTTGGAGGTGCCCTTCCGGAGCGCCATCCGGGTGGCGCGTTTCTCATCGCCGTCATCGGCGTCGATGACCGCGGCCAGCAGCGCGGTCTCGACCGCTTCGATACGGGACCGAACGTGCGCACACCAATGCAGCCCCGCCGTTGGGGTCATCGCCGCCACCTCAGCCACAAGCTGGTCAATACGCGCGCCCAGATCTGATGGGTCAGTCCCGTCCGTCGGGAACGTCAACACCTCTGCCAGAGCCATACCGACAACCTACGCATGGCCACTGACAGTTTCGTTTCGGCGGGAGGTATCAGCCATCTCATTTGGTGGTGCTTCTGGCGTCAGGCTCGATGCACATGGCCATGCACCAGCCAGCCACCGTTGTCGATGGGCTTGGCGGTGCGACGGCCGTCCGCCACCACCGACGCCGGCGCATAGGGAAAGTGGGAAAGGCGAACGACCAGCCCGGCGATCTCAAGCGACGTCTCGGTGGTGAGCGACACAAAGCCGTCGCGCGTGTATCGGGTTGACTTCGGTGGCGCCATAGGACGAGCGAGACGGCCAGCAACGATCGTGGTTCCCGGTCTCCAGATGAGTGGGCCCGGTTCATTCCCGCTGAGCGACGACTACTGTCGAACCCATGGGATTGCAGGTCACACCATCGGGTCAGGCATGCGGTGCATCGGTGCAAGGGGTGGATCTCACCGCGCCGTTGAGCCCGGGCGAAGTCGCCGCCATTCGGGCGGCGTGGTTGGACCATCACGTGCTGGCATTCCCTGACCAGCACCTCACCGACGATGACCTGGAACGCTTCACGCTCAGCTTCGGGCCATTTGGCGATGACCCGTTCATCGAGCCCATTGACGGCCGGACCAATGTGGTTGCGGTTGAACGCCTCGCCGACGAGACCGCGCCGGTGTTTGCCGCCGTCTTTCACTCCGACTGGAGCTTTCAGGAGAATCCGCCGGCCGGGACATGTCTCTATGGCATCACGATTCCCCCCGTGGGCGGTGACACCTTGTTTGCCAATCAGCACGCGGCCTATGACGCGGCGCCGGCCGAGCTGCTGGCTCGCCTCGACGGCAAGGTGGCCATTCACTCGGCTCGGGGGGCATACAGCCCGAAGGGGGTGTACGGCGAAGCCGATCGGGAACATGAACGCTCGATGCGGATCGTGACCGATGTCTCGGCCGAAGAGACCTTTCCGCATCCGGTGATCGTCGATCATCCCGAGTCAGGTCGGCGGGGCTTCTTCAGCTGCGCCGGCTACATCTGCGGCATTGAAGGCATGGCCGACGACGAAGCCAATGCGCTGTTGATGGACTTGTACGCCTGGCAGACCCGGGACGAGTTTGTGTACCGCCACCAGTGGGAGGCGGACATGCTGGTCATGTGGGACAACCGGTCCGTGCTGCACAGCGCCACCGGCGGCTACGACGGCCACCATCGCCTGTTGCACCGCACCACCATCGGCTCCGGAGTCGGCACCAGCGTCTGAGAAGTCGACGGCGGGACGTCCTGGGTTCTTGTCACTGAGAGCTCGCGTACTCAGTTTCGTGGAGCGGTCGTTCCAGGTGGTGTCCGCGTTGACGTTGGTAGCCGGGGGAGCCGGAGTGCGTTCGTTCGGTTTGAAGAACGGAATGTCAGTCTTGGAGGAGCCGGTCTATGCGGTGGACGATGTCATCCAGCGCCCTCGGTTGGCTGGTCGAATAGGTCGAGGCACCCAGCTGAATCTGACCGGTGCTTTACGCCCGTGCAAGCTCGCGGGCCCTTCGCTCACCCACTTGGAGAG